>Ga0256828_1002593_pt1 | contig 10663 bp, 6 predicted proteins | sample CV88metaG_FD_185993 | JGI IMG/M metagenome (GOLD analysis project Ga0256828, IMG submission 185993) | Hydrothermal vent microbial communities from East Pacific Rise, Pacific Ocean - CV88 | ecosystem: Environmental > Aquatic > Marine > Hydrothermal vents | place: Pacific Ocean: East Pacific Rise... | reverse complement strand
AGGCAATACATCTAAGCCTAAAGAGGGGTTTGAAGCACGCTCTAGGGAGGCTACTGAGGGGATAGTAGGCTTTATTGTATGAGCCGTAGCTACTGTGTGCATTTGATGCTTTATGGGTTTATGATGCTCTACCATAGAGCCACTAGCCACTGCAACACCCCCTTTTTTCTTCACACCCTCTAAAGGACTCTTTCTCTTTGGTTGGGTATGGTTTTTTTGAGGGGATTTTGTCTGTGCTTTGAATGTTTTAGCCCCTTTTGGGGGCTTTTGTGTGATGGCTTCATCACTTTTTGCAAGAGCCTTCTCTAGCCTCTTTTTCGTACTATTTTGCTCTAGAGAGGGGAAGGATTTTTTTTTTCTACACCTTTGTATGGTACACTCAATAGACTCTTCTTCTCTTCCATTACTTGATTCTCATAAGGGAGTCTATAATCGTACGCATAGTAACGGTTGGCTAAGAGAAATTTGTCTGAGTTAATCTCACGCTTTTCTATGCGAAAGGTGGTGTCGTTTGTGTCATTGAAAAACTTCGGTTTAAAGGTTTCAGGGTAGAGTGCAAGGTTTAACCCCTTCATCACCTCTTCTGCTTTCTCACGGCTCTCATACGCTCCAACAAGCACCACATAGTTCTCTTTTTGACGCTCAATACGCACCACAGGACTCTCTTTAAAACGCTCTAAGAGCATCTTTGCATAGACAAAGAGTTTAATCTCTGGAGAGACAATACTATAACGCCCTTTTAAGTGAAGGGGTTTGTGTAAACTGACTCTGTCTAGACTCTTTGGGTGTTGGTAGTAGTAGAAGTTTCCTACCTTTTTATACCACACAGACTCTAAAATAGCACTATTGGTTAAGAGGGTTAAAGAGCGATTTTTTCTATCGAACTTACGGTAGTATCCACTATACCACCCCCCTACACTACTTTGCAGTTTCTCTACCTCTTTACGAAGCAGTGGTGCGTAGGTGTCACTATATCCATAGAGTGCATCATAGATGAAAGCTACTTTGGTACTATACATCGTAAAGTCATCTAGAGGGTTACCGTGTTGGTCAAAATCAACCCAGTGGCTGTTGTGATTGTAGATATCTGAAACCAACTCATAAGGTGCTTGGTCTAAATGCTCTTCACTAGAGGTTGTCCACTTACCTGTTTGAGTGTAACGCTCCTTTTGTGCTAAGTAGATATTTGAAGAGAAGTGTTGATACTTCAAAAAGTATGGAAGCTCTAACATTGTCCAGAGATAACTCTCAGCATTGGTACGCTTTGCCCAGTGACTCGCTGGCACTTCATACTCATAAATAGGCTTATAGGCTAAGTGTCGCTCATCAAGGAGGTGACTGTATGTGTTGTAGCCAATTAATGAGAAGGCACTATGAACATAATACTCTTTACCAATATCCCCCAAAGCGTAGAGGTTCTCTTGTGTACCATTGTCAATTTGGGCATCTTTGACCCCTGTTTGAATGGCTCTATCAAACTTCCATCTTGAGAGAATATCGACCACATCTTGACGATATTGTGGGTGGTACTGCTGGAGATGATACAAAGCTGTAATGGTCTGAGCAATCTCATACATATTCCACCCATTACTCCCTGTAATTGCCATAGTATTAGCATCGTAGAACTTATTGGGTAGTTCATTGTTATACAGAGGCAACACTTTGAGTGTGGTTAAGAGTTTCTCTATACGCTCTTGAAAGAGTGCTTGAGGCAGTAGACCTAAAGCATTTGCACTCAACTCACCCATAATAGTCTTAGCCACAGCCATCATAGAGACCATATTGTAGTGGTCATAGCCATTTACCACACCTGTTTGAGGGTGGTAGTTCTGCTCAAAATACTCCCACGCTTTCTTAATAGCACGCTTTTCATCACTACCAATACGTGAAAGGTTCATCTTGGCATTATAGGGAGCGAGTACGGTTAAGTTCTCTTCACGAGGTAGACAACGGAAGTTATTGATATGGTTACGATAGTAGTCATACCCTGCTCTTGATTTTACTTTGCGTATCTTCTGAAGTGGTCCCATATTTTTAAAAAGAAGTGACTCTAAGACCACAGCATTGGTATTGAGTGTTAAAACTTTGTTTTTTCCTGCTTTTTTCTCATAAATTCCTGCATAGTATCCACGCTTCTCATCATAGTTACTATCGATATAATCAAAGAGTTTTTTGGTGTAGTTACTGTCAAAGAGCATACGCATACCAATGGCTGCTTTGGTACTTACCGATTTAAACTCATCATAATCTCTCCCCTCTTGGGTAAGAGTCTTCCACGGTTCAGAGTCTTCATAGATGGTATTGTAGACAAAGTAAGGGGCTTGGTCGAGGTTGTCTTCTGTAATGGCTGTAAATTGTGATGTGGCTAAGTAGCGTGCCTTTTGTACTTCGTAGATACTTTTAATATACGCTCCAGACTCATTGTCATCAACCCCATAATCAAACCCAGTATACCAGAACGATTCACTCCCTAAAAAGGCACTATAAAACTCTCGTGTCTCCGTAGGTACTTTAACACCATACAAAGAGACCTCTTTAACAAACTTATAGGCTTTTGCTTCGGTTAAGTCAAAGCCCCAGTGTTCAAAACTGCGTGCTGCATACTCCTCATACCCTGTGAGAGTCTCTTGGTTAATACGTATGGTTCCATTCTCATAACTTGCACCATACATACTCCCATCTACACTTAAAGCACGACAGTAACGGTAACGTAAAATGAGTTTATCAATAGCAGGTACAAGGTTCTCTTCACACTGCTGAATGACATTAAGTGATGCCAACAAACGGGCAATATCATTCACAGACCACCCAATCCCATCAGGACGTGCATTGTTGTTGTAGTCTGTCATCTTCGCACTTTTGGTATTGTAGGTCTTGTTGGGGAGTTCGTTGTTGAAAATCTCCATCTTCTGCATGGTTGTTAAAAAGCTATTCATCATCTCTTCAAAACGCTCTTGAGAGATAAAACCAAACTTCTTTGCTGCATAGATGGCATAGATACCATTTGACCAATCCCATACAGATGCTGAAGGGTAGTTATCGGCTGAATTAATCAGACCCGTCTGCTCATTGAAGTTATTTTGAATATACTCCCACGCAATCTTCGCTGTTTTTAACTGCTCTTTGGTCGGTTGTGTCTGCAGTTTACAAGGGTCATCTGCACGCTCTTTAAAACGTTTGGTCTTGTTTTTGTCTGGACAACAACAAGAGAGCATGGTTACATTTAACTCTTCAGCGTCACGTGATAATGAAGCAGATGAGTCACTCTTAGGTGCTAAAAGTTTTTGAGTTGATTGATACCAAGATAGCCCCCAAAAACCTAACCCTGCAAGCACCCCTATCAAAGAGAGGCTTAAGAGTATTTGCTTTGTGAATGTTGTTCGCTTTTGCTCTTGTGCCATACTATTCACCTAACCTAAGGAGTGGACCTTTTTCAATGAAACGCAACGCATCAAGAATGACTGCATTGGTGTTACACGTTAAAGCACTGTTGACCTTGCCATCTTTTTCATAATAGCCTGCATACCAACCATCTTTACCTTGTAGTGAAGCAATACGTTTCATAAGACTTTGAGTATAGTCGGTACGATACAACGCATACATTCCAAAAGAGGCTTTGGTACTTAAGAGTTTTTTATTGGGATAGACCTCCCCTTTCTCATCAACAGCAACCCACGCTTGACCATTGACATAAATAGAGTTATAGATGAAGTAAGGTGCTGAGTCAATATGGTCTTCTGTGACAGCTGTTAAGATACCTGTATCTTCATAACGTGCTTTTTGTACACGGTAAAGTCGGTAACTAAACTCTTTAGAGATACTATCCCAACCAAACTCCAAACCATCTAACATATATGGCTCCATCAAGACATAGTTGTTTGCTTTTAAAAGGTTAGAGTCACGAATATCGTAAGGTACTTCAACACCATAGATATTGACAAAATCTAAAAATCGGTTATATCGCATCGACTTTAACGCATCAACCCCAAAGAGTGTAAAGACCTTTGCAGCATACTGCTCATACCCTAAACGCCCCTCTTGAAGAAGCAGTGGTTTGCCATCACGCTGAATGACACCATAGAGTTCACCACCCTTTTGTAGGGCGTGAAAATCCCACCGTTGCAACACCTCTGTCACCATCGCTGTATGGGTAGGATAGTGCCAAAGTACATAACTTAAAGGAGAGAGAATACGACCAATATCAATCACAGACCAACCAATTCCCCCTTTGACGAGATGGTTGTTATAGTCTGTCATCTGAACCGTTTGGGTGTTATAGACCTTGTTTGGTAACTTTCCATCATACAAAGGGAGGGTTTTAAGTGTCTGAAGCAGACGCGTAAGGCGTTGATGGAAGACCTTTTCATCAATAATCTTCAACTCATACGCAGAAATAAGTCCTACAAGGTAGTTCCCTGTATCCCATAGTGTCGTAGAGGTAAAGCCATCTACTGAGTTGACTAAACCACTCGTTTGCTGGTAATTTTTCTCAAAATAACGCCACGCAACTGTTGCCCATTGACGCTCTTGTGGTGTTAATGGTCTACTTTTAGGTCGCTCTAAAATCCCTTGAGTCTTCTCAATCTTAACCGTACTCTGACCCATCTTCTTTAAATCGATTTGATTTAAAAAGTAGATAAGTACCGAACCAAAAATAAGTGCAAATAGAAAGACAATATGGTGTCTTGCTTTATAGAGATATGTTTTATCCATCTCAATTATCCTTTAAACTGATAGCGTGCAGCTTTTACAATGGCATAGAGTGCCAATATATTATAAAATGACCATAGAAGGTTTACACTAAACCCTGTTAAGTACTCTCTATAATCAAACAGTAACATCAAAGAGGCGTAGATAATGGCAACAATATAGAGTAGAATCAACCCTATTTGCACACGTACTAAAGAGAGAAACTCTCCCTCTTTTGCCACTTTAGATGTTACAACAAACTCAATAGGCTTCCCTCGTATCACATCCCAAAATGCACGAATCACCATAGGGAAGATAGCAATAAAAAATTGTGACCCACGGTTAGACTCCACCCCCCACGTTGCAACCATTAACATCATCTGGTTAAAAAACAAAAAGGGTACTAAGTGCAGAAAGAAACTCATAGAGTAACTCTCAACGGGTGCAATATTGGTAAACATATAAATAAGGGGTGAAAGGAGGAGTATGACCAACCAAATCGCTCCTGTATAGGACCAAAAGGTGCTAAAGTACATCAACTTCTGCCCCAATGAGAGTCCTGAGTCCCAAAACTTTCCAAACTCCCTTTTTACAAGGTCAATCGTTCCTCCTGCATAACGGAAACGCTGAGCACTCCATGTAAGCATATCTAAAGGAGAGAGCATCTTTGACTCAACATCTGGGTGTAAGACAGAACGATAGGTCGTCTCTTTATAGGCGTGTACCAAGAGTGAAGTATAGATATCTTCTGATGTATGATAGGCAATATACTCTACATCGAGTGTGGCAATGGCTTCTTCTTGATTGGGTGAGGCTTCTACACGCTCTACCCACCGTTTAAGTGCCACTTTACGCAGTGCATCGGTACGGTGAATAGAAGTCGCCCCACAACAAAATGAGGCATTGTAGTTATTTCTACGACGTTGAATAATATCAAAAAAGACTTGTGGGTCATTGGCAAAGACATCTTCACCTGTTTGAAACTTTCCAAAACACTTCTCTAAAAGCTTCGCACTCACTTCACCCACAACCCCTGCTTTTCTTCTCCAGACATTAGGAAGAGGTTCACCCTCTGTAAGGTCACAGAACCATTGAGGTGTCTGTACCCACGCAACTTGACTCTCTTTAAAGTACCCCATTGTATTAAGAAGAATATCTTCAAAAAGACGAGTATCGGAGTCGATAATAACCATAAAGTCACCACCTGTGACATTCATAGCATTCACCATTGCTCCAGCTTTTCGTCCCTTTTTACCCTCTCTGGTAATTTGAACAATCCCCTCCTCTTTTGCCATCTGAGTCATCGCCTCATTACGGCTATCATCAAGTAAAAAGACTTCTACCTTCCAACTCTCTAAACGCTTCACACGTTTAGCAGCACGAATGGTCTCTCTAACTAACTCAGGGTCTTCATTGAAGACTGGTACATAGATATCAATCTGTATAGGCTTCTCTTGAAAATAGCACGCCTCCTCAGGAGGAACCACGTCAGCCATACTCAACGGAGCTGAAGCTTTAGGGGTATCTTTTTGCCTCCAGAAGTTTATGACAATGAGGATAGTTCCAATAAACATCATACTCTCAGCAAATGCCAAAGGAATTGCAAACCAGAGTGCTTCCATATTTAAAGAGTCTGTCCAACGGTAGTAGAGATACCACGCCCCAAGCATTAACGTTACCACAGCTAAAAACTGAAAGAGTAACTCTCTTGTTAAAGAGTAAGCTTGTGGTGTATAAGGTTTTCGTTGGTCATACTTCTCTTCTAAAAAATATAACTCATTCATTCGGCAGACTACTCACGAGAATCACTAATATTGAGTGTATGACCCTCATCATCTAACGTGACATACTCTCCTGTTTGGTTAATGACATAACGGCTATTAATGACATCAGCAATGAAGTGTTGTTCAGCACCAATTTTGGTATGGTTTAACACCACACACTGCTCTAACTTCACACCCTCTTCTAACACTACACCAGACTCTAACACAGCTGGTCCTTCAACAACCACACCATCAGCAATCTTAACACTGTTTCCAATATAAACAGGAGGGGTGAGTGTAACTTTGTCTAAGTCTACTTGACAGTTAATCCCCATAAAAATCCCCTCACGCACCTCTCTACCTGGAATACGTAAAGAGGGAACCTCTCCTTGCATCACACGCATATTGGCACGGTAAAAGTCAGGGCTTGTTCCGACATCAATCCATTTAAAGTCAGGAATATGTGCATAAAATGGTATCTCTTTTTCTACTAAAGAGGGAAGAAGTTCCCCTCCAATATCATACGCCCCCTCTTGAGGAATCAAATCAAGAATCTCTGGGTTAAAGATGTAAATACCCGTATTCACACAGTTACTCTTTGCCTCTTCAACGCTAGGCTTCTCTTGGAAACTCTCAATCTTTTGGTTCGCGTCCATCACCACTACACCATAGCTTGAGACCTCCTCTTTGGGTACCTCTTTACAGACAACCGTTGCCATACCACCGTGCTGTTTATGAAATGCCATCGCCTCTGTTAAATCTAGGTCAATAATAGCATCACCACACACCACTAAAAATGGCTCATCAAAAAAGTCTGCATAGGCTTGGACACGTTTAAGTCCACCAGCAGAACCCAATGCTTCAGAGATAATCTCTCCATTTTCTATACGCCCCTCTAAAGAGTAGGCAATATGCATACCACGGGTGTGTCCTGTTGAGCAGTTTGCTTGAAGCATATCGGCTTTATAACTCACCGTGACAATAACATCGGTAAAATCGTGTAGTTTGAGAAGGTCGAAGAGGTATCCAATAATTGGTTTTTCGACCACAGGTACGAGAGGCTTTGGTAAATCGTATGTTAAAGGACGCACACGCGTCCCTTTCCCCCCACTTAAAATAACAGCTTTCATTCTTTTTCCCTTTTATGAAATTGGGCTATTATACATAAAAAGCTCTAAAAAGAGAGAAAAAGAGTAACAAATAGTTACATTTATATCTCTTGCTTACTATATTAAGCTTTATAAAAATGAGGCAGTACCTTCTCTAAACCAACCGTCTCAATCAGACGGCGTGGTTGAGGTTGAAGGTTGAGTATATCGAACCACTCTAAAGATGCCTCATGGGCATACTCTTGAAGCAGTCCAACAAAGGTAGAGAGTGCTGAAGTCTGCATATACTCCACCCCTTCAAGGTTTAATGCAACAGGCGTCTTTCCCTCTTCATAACACGTAATAAGACGTGACTTTAACGCTTGTGCTACGGTAAAATCTAACACTTTTGCATCACAAACAATAGACTCTTTATAGCATTTCTCTTGGGGGTTATATTTCATTGAACAATCCTTCAAATACCGTTCCTTTAAAGTGAATATCTCCTTTGAGGTATGTATCAACACCATCTACTGCTGAGGTACTAACCAACCCTAAGTGATACTCATTTTGTAAAAAATATTGATACCCATTAATATCTTGCTGTGGGTTATCAAAAAGCTTCATACTCGCTAAACCAAAAAGCCCTCCCTCAAGAAGGTCACCACTTCTCTTTTTCAACTCTATATAGAATGTATCTACCTCAGGTTGCCACCCTGAAGCATTGACCTCATCGGTTTGTACCACATCATCACCATTTGCATCTTCCCACGTAGCCGTAGCTAAAGCAATATGGGAAAGAAAAACAGGTTTCTCATACGTCTTTTGTAGGTAATTTACCAAATTAACCAAACGCTCTGGTAAATCATCAATCCCTAACTCTGTATTGGTATAACTTCTAGGGTTTGGTGTACCATCATCTTTGGTTGGCTTTTTATAGTCACGACTAAACTGCCCTAACATTTCACTAAAGGAGATAAAATCTAACCTATCTCCTAGACGTTTATAGATGGTTTCACTACGCTTCCACATATCTAAATCACCTTTTGAGCAAGGACTATACCCACACGCTGAATAACTCACACTCGCATCACGCACGCCTGTATCCATCATTGAGAGGGAAAAAGCCACATCAGAGATACCTGCACGAAGCGTATCAATAGCTCCTCCTAGCATATCGGCAAATGCCTCTTGGTCTTGCGTGCTTGGGTTGGTTACCACACTCTGCTTATTAAACTCAGGTTCCATAATAATGAGTTTTTTTCCCTTTAATTGGCTTAAATACTTCACCACTTTTTTATTATGTTCATAGTATGCTTGAACCTGCTCATCATTGGGTAGTCCACCATCTAGTGCATCAGCAAAATACCAGTAGTTAAAGACCAATACATAGCCCTTATCAAGGAGTGCTTGCATCCCTTTTAAGTCAAACCACGACTCATTCCAATAAGATGTAATCCAATAGACAATATATTGACTCTCTTTCAGACGGTTTTGTAAATTGACAAACGCCTCACCATCAAACTTTTCAATACTCTGGTAACGGCTATCGGTATTGATATGTTCATTTAAGAGTAGGTCTGCACTACTCATCCAGATAGGATTATCTGGGTCTTCACTATTGGCAAAAGGGTATGCCCCATCAACACCAATACCTTTTTGTAAACTTCCTGTTAAATCGGTTGTTAAAGGTGTAGTCACCTCTGTTGTGGTAAGTGTGCTTGATGTATCTGATGGTGTTGAACCACCACATCCCATTAAAATAAATAGCATCATCAATACTACCACATTTCTTATACGTAACATCTCCATTGTTATCTCCAAATATGTATATACTTCCTATACTATTCAACCATACTTTAGAGTGACATTCTTTCGAGAGTATAGTACTTAGATTTCTCTATAAGTATCCTTAGAAAGAGAGGCTTCACACCTCTCTCCATAGGCGATAAAACAAAGCTTTTTATTGTAAGAAGTTCCCTTTAAATTGAATATCTCCTTTTAAATAGGGGTCAACCTCATCCACAGCTGATGTGGTAATGATGCCTAGATGATACTCATTTTGTAAAAAGTATTGATACCCATAGATATCTTGTTGAGGGTTATCAAAGAGTTTCATCGTTGCCAAGCCAAAGAGTCCATTTGAAGCGAGTTGCTCAAAACGCTCTTTTAATCCCTCATAAAATCTATCTACTTCAGGTTGCCAGCCAAGAGGGTCTACCTCATTGATATCATCACTTAAGTTCACATCTACTTGACCATTCTCATTGTCATCATGCCACGTCGCTGAAGCTAAAGCCATATGTGAGACAAAGACTGGTTTATTGTACGTATCGTGTAGATAGCTTACAAGGTTGACCAATCTATCAGGTAGGTCATCTATGCCTAACTCCTCATCGGTATAACTTCTAGGGTTTGGCTCCTCTACACTTCCAGGGTCTTCATAGTCACGACTAAACTGCCCTAACATCTCACTAAAGGAGATAAAGTCCAACTTATCTCCTAGACGTTTATAGATGGTTTCACTACGCTTCCACATATCTAAATCACCCTTTGAGCAAGGACTATACCCACAAGCATCATAACTCGCATTGGCATCACGCACACCCGTATCCATCATTGAGAGTGAAAAAGCTACCTCACTGGTATCTGCTAAACCTTCTTTGAAGGTATCAATAGCCTCCCCTAAAACATCAGCAAAATCCTCTTGCTCTTGTGTTGTTGGGTTTGTCACCACACTCCACTTATTAAACTCAGGCTCCATCACAATGAGTATCTCTCCATGTAACTGTTGTAAGAAACTTAAAACATCTTCATTGTGTGCATAGTAGTCATTAATCTGGTCATCATTAGGCAGTCCCCCATCGAGGGCATCAGCAAAGTACCAATAGTTAAAGACCAATACATACCCTTTATCTAAAAGTGCCTGCATCCCTTCAAGATTAAACCACGACGCATTCCAATAGGCTGTAATCCAATAGACCACATATTTTGCCTCTTGTAACTTCGTTTGCAAATCAGAAAAGGCATCACCATCAAAAGCTGTAATAGAGGTATAACGCTCATCATGGGCAATATTGGCGTTTAAGAAAAGCTCTGCACTATCCATCCAAATAGGCTTAT
>Ga0256828_1002592_pt1 | contig 10664 bp, 12 predicted proteins | sample CV88metaG_FD_185993 | JGI IMG/M metagenome (GOLD analysis project Ga0256828, IMG submission 185993) | Hydrothermal vent microbial communities from East Pacific Rise, Pacific Ocean - CV88 | ecosystem: Environmental > Aquatic > Marine > Hydrothermal vents | place: Pacific Ocean: East Pacific Rise... | reverse complement strand
CGTTCATCTATCCCTTCGTAACGACCACTTACAAAGGCAATATGACCTTTTTTAGCCAAACGTTTCGCATCGTTTTGGCGAAAAGGTTTACCCACTGGAGTGGTAAAGATGATGTGAACATCACCCTGCTCTTTTAACGCAGTTAATGCGTCAAAGAGTGGTTGTGGTGTCATCACCATCCCTGCACCCCCACCTGTAGCCGTATCATCGACTTTTTGGTGTTTGTTGGTAGAGTAGTCACGTGGATTCAAGTAATCAACACTAAAAAGTGCCTTCTCCATCGCTCGGTTGAGGATGGAGTCTTGAAAATATCCCTCGATCAGATTCTGAAAGAGTGTGACATAGGTAAAACGCAAACTATGAAGCTTCTAAGATGTTAAGCGCACCGACTAAGTCAATGCGTTTGTTCTCAACATCTGTCTTCACAACAAAATCTTCTTGGTATGGAACCAAAAAGCTTTTACTCATCCCCTTAGCTACTAAAGCCTCATCTGTGATGATACTTAAGTAGTTTGTGATGGCAATGCGTTCTACCTCTTTCACGACACCAATCTTTTGGCCATCTTCAAAGACTTCACAATCTTCGATATCAAACCAGAAAAACTCTCCTTCTTCCAACTCACACTGCTCTCGCGTTGCTTCCTTGGTCGTATAGAGTTTAACATTGGTCAATTTCTTAGCACTTTCTAAGCTCTCAAAACCTTTAATTAAAATGGTTCCTCGCGCTTCGTTGATGTCAAGAATCGTCAGTGGTTTCCCATCGCCTTTTAACAAGACAGCCCCAGCATAAAACTGCTCGGGGAAATCACTTTTGTCGTGAAACTTCATGTCGCCATAGAGACCGACAGTGCGGCCTAATGTTGCGATATGAAGCAGGTCTTTAGTTGATTGCTTCGACATTGATACGGTAACTCTTACCATCTTTAGCTTTACAGCCGGAAATAAGTGTCTTGATCGCACCAATCATCTTGCCCTCTTTACCGATGAGTTTACCTACATCGGCCTGGTTAGCATGTAACACGATCTCGATCATCTCATCACCCTCATGTGCTTCTACCTGAATATCTTCAGGATAGTTAGCGATCATCTTGGCAAATTGTTCGACGAAATCAGTAACCACGACTATTTACCAGTGATTTTTTTAACGCGGCTACTCATTTGAGCACCAACGCTTAACCAGTAGTCAAGACGCTCTTGGTCTACTACTAGTGTCTTCTCATCGTTCATTGGGTTATAGTGACCGATAAGTTCGATCCAACCACCATCACGACGCTTACGAGAATCTGTAACCGCGATACGGTAGAAAGGTTGTTTTTTACGACCCATACGTGTTAGTCTGATAACTGTCATATGTGTTCCTTAAGTTTAAATATTACCAATTGCTGGTTACATCTGTAGTCACAAATAAAAAGAGAAGGGGAAAGTCTATAAAAAACGTGCCAGGCACAGTAAGTACGTACTTTCCTCTAATCGTCTTATGTGGACGTACACATGTAACCGGCACAAAAGGTTAAAACCAACCGCACTTTGCGACTCGTTTTAGCTTTCTGTACCTATTACTCATTTTCAAATCACAGAGGGATTGTTTAAGAAAATGTCTTTCGTTGGCGGAAGTATAGCTAAAGATTTGGATAAATCCTAATCTGGTTAGTGGCTTCGCCTTGTTGGTGAGTTTCGCTTCGCTTGGGTTAGTGAACAGAGCTTTATTGTTCATCCCACTAACTGACTAACAAAAAGGGCACAGCACTTCACTAACAAGCGCAGTCACTAACCGCGCTCTTTCCTCTATCGAGGAAAACCACCACCCTTCATCTGACCCATCATCGCTTGAAGGTCTTTCATCCCTTTTTTACCAGAGAACTTTTTGGCCATTTTGGCTGCATTTTTAAACTGCTTTAATACACGGTTGACTTCGACCTGAGTCATACCACAACCTGTTGCAATACGCATCTTACGTGAGTTGTTCAAAAGTTCTGGGTCTTCACGCTCTTTTTTAGTCATAGAACTAACCATAGACTTTATCTGAACGATCTCTTTTGAGTTGTCCATGTCAAAGTCTTTTAAGGCCTTAGACATATCACCCATACCAGGTATCATGCCCATGAGTGACTTCATAGAACCCATCTTCTTCATCTGTTCCATCTGCTCTAAAAAGTCATTGAAGTTGAACTTACCTTTCTTGATCTTTTTTGAGATCTCTTTGGCTTTTTTCTCATCAATGACATTGGCCGTACGTTCAGCAAGACCTTCGATGTCTCCAAAGCCCATAAGACGGTTGACAATACGATCAGGCAAGAAGATCTCAAGGTCTTCCATCTTTTCACCGCTACCAATGAAACGAAGTGGCACGTTGACCTGAGAAGCAAGACCAAGTGCTACACCACCCTTAGCATCACCGTCATATTTACTTAAGATCACACCATCAATACCGATCTGCTCTTTAAAGCTAGAAGCTGTTCGAACGGCATCTTGACCTGTCATCGAGTCAGCTACATAGAAGATCTCTGAAGGGTTGGCTACATCACGAACTGCTTTAAGCTCGTCCATTAGTGCTTCATCGATCGCCAAACGGCCTGCCGTATCGATCAATACAACATCATAAAGGTTGGCTTTTGCTTTTGCAAGTCCAGCCTTAACCACTTCTACTGGTGTTGCTGCTTCATCTGCATGAAGGTCTACTTCTATCTTAGCTGTGATCTGACGTAACTGTTCAACGGCTGCAAGACGCTGAAGGTCAGCTGCAATGATCAATACTTTTTTCTTTTTCTGCTCTTTTAGAAAAACGGCCAACTTACCAGTAGTCGTTGTCTTACCTGAACCTTGAAGACCCGTCATCAAGATAACGGTCGGAGGATTAGCCGCAAAGACAAAGCCTTGGTTCCCCTCGACTTTTAAGATAGCATAAAGGGTCTCACGCATCGCATCAAGAAACTGATCTTTACCAATACCCGCACTCTTAGTCTTATGCTCTACCTCTGCAATAAGACTGCGTACAACACCATGATGTACGTCTGCTTTGAGAAGTGACTTCTTTAGTTCATTCAGCGCTTTTTTAAGTGCTTTCTCATCATCGTGAAAACGAATCTTTTTTATTGCTGATGTAAACGAATCTGTTAAAGAATCAAACATAGTATCTCCAATATTGGGCTAAAAAATACCCTAGTTTCTATACTTTTAGCCTCAATATGGCTAGAAAAATTAGCGGATTATAACGAAAGTAAACTTTACAAAAACCTAGCAAGAGTGCATCTCATAGAGCCTATGAGATGCACTCTTATTATAAAAAAAGAGAAAAGTATTAATCCTCTTTTTCAACCTTGTAAAGAGAGACGAGAAGGTCAAAGACTTTTTGTACCGTAACAGGTTTTGAGATCTCCCCATCTAGTAGTTCTATTGTACGTGCATTGTCATGACTAAATGCCTCATTTTTATTGAGTGAGACCACTTTGACACTGCTGCTTAACTTGTTTTTTTCTAAGCGATCGAGTAGATGTTTTGCAAAATATCGCTCTTGAATCACAACAATATCATAGTCATCTATGATCTCTAAAGCTAAAAACAGCTCTTTAGAAGAGAGTAGGTCAACTTCATTTTTAAAGTATTCAAACATCTTTTGTACTGCAAGTGCAGACTCTTTATGATCATCCACGATCATTACAGAGTGACCGATCATCGTTTTAGAAGGAAGACGATAATGTCGCATCTCACTTGGATTAGGCATATAGAGCTTTAGTTTTACGACTAGTTCACGCTCTTCACCGCGACCTTTTTCTAAACTAATGTCACCACCCATTAATTTAGCATACGCTTTGGCAAGATAAAGTTCCAAGCCGGTTTCCGTGCTTTTATCTTCAAAGGCTTCAAAACTGATCTTTTTACTATCCTCATTAAAAGCGATATGAAATTCGAGATGTAAGGCGGCATCACCAAAATCTTGTCGCTTTATTTTGACTTCAACAATATAGATATCACTTTCATGAACAACATTTTGTATAAGATAAAAGAGGATCTCTTCCATTCGTTCCGCATCACCAATGATCTGCGAGGGTACATTAGCATCCATGTCAAATACAACTTCAAAATTACGCTCAAGATCCAAGCTGTGTACACGCTTCATCACAGCATTTAAAACACTATCAATATAAAAAGAGCCTGTCTTAATATCTACTGTACCCATTTTGATCTCGACAAACTTTCGATAAAATGGTTTAAACAGCTCATGCTTATCGGCAGCAATAGCACGTTGATCAAGCAATTTTTCCACACCATAAGCTATTGGGTCTATTTCAGTGACCTCTTCTTCCTCTTTTTGACATTTGTTTTTCTTGATAGTCTCTTCATCCTCAAGATCTATAGTGGGCTTATGTTTAACAGATTTTGGTGTCAGACTTTTTAGCTGACGAAGGATAAAAGGCATCACCACGAGGATCAAGACGACCACACCAATGATCTTTAAAGCAAAGAGGTTCTCTTCTACACGGGCTTCATTTAATGTCTGTTGGGCGGAAAGAAAGGTAGAAAATAGTAGTAAAAAAAGTATATGCATTGTCTTATCCATAAAGTATATTAGTAGCTAAACGATCGTAATTAACAATAGCCGTGCTTATCATCATGAATTCTAACATATACTATTTATAAAAAAGATAAGCTAGCTTCATACTACCTGTTTATGATGAATAGTGTGCAAAGATCTTTGGTTCATCAGCAATAAACGTATGTCCCATCAACTCAACTTTACGTGCATGTAACATCACACGTTTTGCGCGACGGCCACCATACTGCTCATCTCCTGCTATTGGAAAGCCAATAGAACGTAAGTGACAACGAATCTGGTGGGTACGACCTTCACGGATGACGACTTTTACCTTAGAATATTTACCAACAACCTGAACTGGCGTTACTGTTGTATGAGCAGGTTTACCCTTAGGAGAGATCTTGGAAAAAGCTCGGTTATGACGTTTTTCGGTTAAGATATTTTTATCGATCTCCACCTCGTCAATAAACATCCCCTCTACCCAAGCACTGTATTCTTTATAGACCTTGTTACGTTTAAACTCACCAATCGCTTTGATACGGTAATCTTCATCTTTCACCAAGATCAGTACACCACTGGTCTCACGATCCAAACGGTGAAGAAGTTGTGCATCAGGGTATTGACGTTCTACCTCATCTGTATTCAAAAAGGCAGGTTTATCCACGACTAAAAGATCAGCATCTTCATAGATGATCTTTGCTTTTGCGATCTCATGTACATTAAAGTTCGTCTTTACTGGAAGTTCACCACGAGCAACTGTGACCTTACGGTTAGCTACATAGACAAGTCCACGATCAATAAGAGCCTTTGCCTGTGAGTTAGAGATAGATTCTTGAAGGGCTAAAAGCTTATATGCTTTCTCCATCTCTCCACTACCACGCTGTCCTGATGGAGTATCCATTAGAAACTCTTCTTCACTGGTTGCTGCTTTTTTCTTACTACGAGGAGGACGTTTTGCCTCTGCTTGTGCGTAAGCTTTTGCTCTTACTTTTGCACGTCCCTCTTCTTTTTTGTTTTTAGCCCGTTGATCTGAGGCTCTTTTTTTCTTACTGTAATCCATAGTTGTTTCCTTCTAAATTCATTATTGCTGTCATTCCTGCGAAGGCAGGAATCAAACAGATCATAGATGTTGAATATTCAAACTCGTGGTTTCCGGCCTTCGCAGGAATGACGTAGTCCATCTTCATCATTTATTTAAATACCTAATTATACTCTCTAAATCGATCTTTTCATCGACATAGGAGTTTTCCATACTTTCTGCCTTTTCCAAGGCTTCCAAGATCGCATCATTTTTTACTTCTTGCACATTATGCACATACTTAAAAAGTTCTTGCTGCATAAAAGCATGTAGCCCCGTGATGATCTTACATCCAAAATGCGCAGGTTCGAGTGGGTTATGACCACCTACATCATCGCGAAATGCGCCACCAATGATGGCGACATCACTGATAGCATAGATGTTGTTAAGCTCACCCATAGCATCCACTAAGATGATATCCGCTTCAAAGTCTTGTTGTTCACTCCAACGCGAAAGTGTTATCCACTCATCTTTCATCTCTTGAAGCAGGGTATAGACTGCTTCAAAACGTTCAGGATGACGTGGCACGACAACAAGCTTCGTATGACGCTCTTTTTTATACTCTAAAAAGGCATCAACGATAAGCTTTTCTTCATCTGCATGAGTACTTGCCGCAACGAGCACTTCACCACTTGGTTTCACATATTGTTTTGTTGAGACGATCTTCTGTGCTAACTTGATGTTCCCCACAACCTCGATATTACTTGCACCCAACGCTTCAAAGCGTTCTTTATCTGCACTACTTTGACAAAAGATCTTATCTACTCGTTTAAACATCTGCACATACAACCAACGTAACTTCATGTACTTTGGAAAACTACGTTCTGTCATACGAGCGTTAAGCAACACTACCTTTGAGCCCTTGGCACGCGCAACTGCAAAAAGCAGGTACCAAAACTCAGCTTCCAAAACAACCAAATACTTATGTTTGGTGATCCAAAAGGGCAGTAGTGCTTCATAAGGCAGATAACGTGTCTCTGCCTCATACTTTGATGCTTCAGCATGACCCGTATGGGTTATCGTTGAGATAGAAAGATCACGCCCTTTTAGTCGTTCTACGATTGGAGCTAACGCACGAGCTTCACCCAGCGAGCAGACATGAAACCAAATATCCTCTTTTTTAAACCGTCCATTCTTCCAAAGAAAAAAACGTGCTGGTATGGACTCTCTATATTTAGCTTTAAATGAGATAAGTATTAAAAAAGGGAGAGCAACTACATAAAGTAGTGTTGCTAGGAAAAAGTAGAGGAGTGTAAAGGGTTTCATTACTATACTCCTCAGAAGTGTTATTACGCTTCAGTAGCCTCTGTAGAAGGCTCGATGTAAAGAATACGACCACAGTGTGGACAGTTAGTTATCTCTTCACCTTTAATGACTTCAGCATAGACCTTGTCATTGATGACCATGTAACAACCCATACATGCTTGGTTTCTTACTTCTACCGCAGTTGTGTTCTTAGCCCAACGACGGATCTTCTGATAAAAAGAAAGACCTTTTTGGTTCATCTGAGAAACAAGTTTCTCTTTAGCTTCAAACACTTTTTGACGTTCTGTGTTGATCACAGCAAGTTTAGCATCAACCTCTTCTTTTACTGCAGAAAGGTTAGCATCGATCTCTTCCATCTCAGCCTTAAGCTCACTCATCTTCTCTTGTTTGTTTTCGATCACTTTTTCAAGACGCTCGATCTCTTCGTTAGCAAAGGCAACCTGCTCTTTAGCGATCTCTTCTTCAAGTTGAAGTGACTTCATCTCACGTTCTGTCTTAACATCACCGCTTTTTTTACTGTTCTCTTCTAGTTTTGCAGAGAGTTCAGCAATATGAAGCTCATTTTTCTGCTTTTTGACTTGCTCGTTTTTTGACTCTTCATCAAGTGTTGCAATAGCACTCTCAAGGTTCTCTTTTTTAGCCAATGCTGCTTCGTACTTTATGTTTGCTTCTTCGATCTGTGGCTCAAATGCGTCGATCTCTTTGTCGATTTTAGATAGGTCGATAAGTTGTTGTAGGTGCTTGTTCAATCTTTTTCCTTAAAATAATACAGCGTCATAGGCTGCTAGAAGTGCTAGTAGCGCCCTAATCAAGGGCACTAGTCATCTACAAATAGGTAAATGGGTCTTTTGATGATGAAATTATAACCGTTAATCCTAAATTTTTCAAATATGGTGCAAGTATTTCGCCAAAAAAACGTTCACTTTCAAAGTGACCGATGTCGATCATGCTCAATCCAAGAGCCTTCGCCTCCATCGCATCATGATACTTTATGTCCCCTGTTAAAAAGAGATCTGCCTCAACATCTTTGATCATCGAAGCACCTGAACCCGTACAAAGTGCTACACGTTTGATCTGCTTCTCATTTGCAACGACACATTTAACATGTGTCAAACCAAATGCCTTTGCCACTTCGTTTGAAAATGTTTTTAGATCTGTATCAATATCAAAATAAAGGAGGTAATCACCTTCAGCAATGATCTTTTTACCTAATACCTTTTCTACCACATAACGATTAAGATGGGTCTGATCAAAGTTAGTATGCATCGCGATGTTAGCAATACCCTTCGTCATCATCTTTGCTAGTAGTTTTGTAGGATATGTCGCGTAATCAAGCGACTTCAAACCACTAAAGATAAGAGGATGATGCGTAATGATCAATGAACCATCATCTATACTCTCTATCAATGCTTCATCAATATCAATACTAACAACGACAGTACTGACTTTTTGATCATAGTCACCGACAATAAGACCAGAGTTGTCCCATGAAGCTTGTAGTTCAAAGGGAGAGACCTCATCGAGTTTTTTATAGATATCACGTAAGATCATTGATAATTCCTTTTACGTTTGACACGCACGCGAACACCACTGTTATGCACTAAGGGGTCGACATCTTTAAACTCAAACAATTTCGTGTTTTCCAATAGGTCACGTAGTTTTTTAAAACCATAGTTTCGTGGATCAAACTCTGGTGACTTGTTTAAGACATTTTGACCAACAGATCCTAAATGCGACCACCCTGCTTCGTCTGCCGTATCGTCCACCGCATGACGTAACATGTTTAAGACCTTCAGATCGATCTTCTGTGTTTTTGGTGGTATACGTTTTTGTTTTGTCTCTGGTGAGTCATCACATTTACGAAGGATCTCCGTATAGATGAATTTATCACATGCGCTCATAAACGCTTTAGGTGTCTTCTTCTCACCAAAACCGTAGACCTTCAGACCAGATTCACGTATACGGCTTGCCAAACGGGTAAAGTCACTATCACTCGAGATAATACAAAAACCATCGAGTTTATCCGTATAAAGCAGATCCATCGCATCGATGATAAGGGCCGAGTCAGTTGCATTCTTACCCGTCGTATAGGCAAACTGTTGTACAGGATTAATACCATGTTCTAACAAGGCACTTTTCCACCCTTTTAGACGGGTGTCGGTCCAGTCTCCATAGATGCGTTTAACACTCGCTACACCATACTGTGCGATCTCACCTAAAAGTTCCTCAACGATAGATGCTTGAGCATTATCTGCATCAATGAGTACCGCTAAACGTGCCTGATTACTTGCCATTAAGCTTCTCCAACTCTTCTTTTGCTACTTCAAGGTCAGGGGCTATCTCCAATGCTCTCTCATACATCATCTTCGCCTCAGCAATACGCTTCATATCGACTAGTAAGTTCGCATAGTTAAAATAACTCACTTCATATTCTGGGTCTAGTTTTATTGCACGTTTGTAATGCTCTTCAGCCTCATCAAAACGCTCTAACGCTTTTAACTCTGACGCGATTGCCAAATGTGTTACGTCATCTTCTTTGAGTGTTAAAGAGTGGCTATAAAGTTTTAAGGCATCTGCATGATTACCCATCTGACTCATCACAAAACCTAAACGGTTGGAAAGTTCTGGGATATTATTGTCATGATCATGCGCTTTTTGAAGTAACTCTCTTGCTTCTAACAGGTGCCCCTCATCATACGCCTTATCTGCCTCTTCAACTAAAGCGTCTATATTGACCTGTTCCACCGCTGGTTCATCACTTTCTTCATTGCCATCGGGATCTTGCAGTCCTTGCATATGTTCATAGATCTTGAAAGCAAAGAAAGCCGTAGCCCCAAGTAAAATAAGTTGCATAATTGTCATTGATAATTCCTAACCTGTTTATAATAAGAAGTATAACAAGGGTATGGTGAATAGACCATAAGCCATAATCATATGCCTACTTTATGGAGTTTACTCGCTTGTGTTATAATCATGAAAACTAATCTAAAAGTATTTTTATGATCAATCTAAAAGACCCAAAATTCTATAATAATCGTGAGCTTTCATGGCTACAATTTAACACCCGTGTACTCAAGCAGGCACAAGACGAGTCGCAACCACTTCTTGAGCGTCTAAAGTTTCTTGCTATCTACGGTACCAACCTCGATGAGTTTTATATGATTCGTGTTGCTGGACTTAAAAAACTCTTTTCTGCTGGTGTTATGGTCTCAGGCGCAGATAGACTCACTCCCTTGCAGCAGTTACGTGAGATTCGTAAGTACCTTCACCAAGAGTTGCAAGTGGTTGAGTACACCCTGAGTGAGATCTTTAAAAAACTTGAACCCGAAGGTATCTCACTTAAGGCTTATGACCAGGTAAACCAACAGCAGAAGTATCAACTCAACCGCTACTTTACCGAGCAGATCTACCCTGTTATTGTTCCCATTGCTGTAGATGCGACCCACCCTTTTCCTCATCTAAACAACCTGAGCTTTGGTATGATCGTTAGACTTCAAGACCTCGAAAGTGATGGGGTTGAGCGTAATGGTCTTGTTAGGATCCCTCGTGTACTCCCTCGTTTTGTTGAGCTCGATGATGGCTGTTATGTACCGATAGAGAGCGTTGTAGCAGAACATGTCAGCGAACTTTTTCCTGGGTACAAACTCCAAAACCACATCACCTTCCGTGTGACTCGTAATGCAGATATCACGATTGAAGAAGAAGAGGCAGATGACTTTATGGAGATCCTTGAAGAGGGGCTTCGCCTACGTAAAAAAGGTGAACTCGTTCGCCTTGAACTCGGAC
>Ga0256828_1002591_pt1 | contig 10669 bp, 11 predicted proteins | sample CV88metaG_FD_185993 | JGI IMG/M metagenome (GOLD analysis project Ga0256828, IMG submission 185993) | Hydrothermal vent microbial communities from East Pacific Rise, Pacific Ocean - CV88 | ecosystem: Environmental > Aquatic > Marine > Hydrothermal vents | place: Pacific Ocean: East Pacific Rise... | reverse complement strand
GCCATCTCCCTTTTGCCAATCTAGCGAAAAAAGAGGACTCTACTTTTCATTTAGAGGTAGATCTTCCAGGTGTTGCTAAAGAGGACATTAACATCCAAGTGGAGGATAACATCTTAGTAGTAAGTGCCATTAGAAAGTTCAAAAAAGAACTGACTCGAGATAACTACTATGTATGTGAGTCTTCCTTTGGAAAACTAGAACGCCATTTTGTGCTCCCTGAGAGTGTCGATACAGAGAAAATCTCTGCTGAGTACACGGATGGTCGCTTGGTTATAGAGCTTGAAAAAACACAAAAAGCAAAACCTAAAGCTATCAAAGTCAAATAAGGAGAAAATATGCAAGGCAAAAACAACAAAATACTTTACATACTTCTTTCATTGTTGTTTGTTGCCGTAGCGGCACAGAGCTATATCATCTATGATATGAAAAACTCTCAAGAGAAGCCTGCTATAGTTGCTCAGCAACACCCAACAACAATAGATCCCTTTGCAGAGATGTTAAAGATGCAAGAGGAGATGCAAAAGAGTTTTAGACATTTTAATTCTATTTTTGCAAATGACCCTTTTTTCAGAGAGGCTTTTTCACAGCCAACAACTCCACTTGCTGATATGAAAGAGCAAGATGGAAAATATATAGTGGAGCTTAACATCCCTGGAATTGAAAAACAAAATGTAAAAGTAACAAACAAAGGGAATCTCTTAAGCATCGAAGCAAAAAGTATGAGAAGTAGTGATACAAACAATACCAACTACATCCATAAAGAGATATACTCACAAAGTTTTTACAGAAGTTTTATGATGCCTCAAGATGCAGATATGGATAAACTTGACACCCAATACAAAGATGGAAAACTTCAAATCATCATCCCTAAAAAGAGCTAAAATTTAGCTCTTTTTTGCTATCATAGTTTTTATGAACTATGTAGAACCCATAACCTCTCAGCAACTTGTTCTTCAAGAGATAGAAAAATCTCCTGTTGTACTTTCCCATAAACGCGACCTCTATTTTAAAAAAGGGGAAGACCCACTTGCACATACAAATACACTCAAGTATTTTTACTTTATTATGGGTGGTAAAATTAAAATCTATGATATAGATTTTGAAACATCTAAGGAGCAAACACTTTATATGCTCTCACGTGGAGATATGTTTGACACAGTTGCACTGCTTGATGGAAAACCTAATGAATATATCTCTGAGGTACTTGAAGATGCCCATGTGATACAAGTACCACTTAATGACGTAAAAGAGATGATCCTTAACGACCCTGACTTTAGACAATACTTTTATGCCTACATAGCCTCACAACTCAAAGCGATGGAAAATCTTGCGGTGAGTCTCTCATTTTATGATGTTTATCAACGTGTTTTACAACTCTTTGCTCGCTTTACTAAAACAGTAGATGGCAAGCCAGAGCTTCATGTAGTAGATAATCTCAAACATGACGACATAGCTTCGATGGTGGGAAGTGTAAGAAAAGTGGTCAACCGTAGCCTTCAAAAACTTAAAAAAGACGGCATTATAGAGATCTCAAGAAAAAACATACATATTAAAAACTTTCAAAAATTGCTTGAGAAGCTTTCAGTATAAATTTTATGCAACATCATGTACTAAATATTTACCCTTATGTGTTTGAGCGATAACATTTTGTTTTATTTTTGTAGATGAAGTTTGGGGATTGTAACTTACCTGTACAATTTTTGCACCCTTTAATTTAAGATACTCTTCTACTGCAATATTATGAGGCTTATCTCCCCAGTCTTCTCCAATGACAAAGATATCAGCATCTACAGCTTTACATTGAGTTACATACTCAAGTTCATCATAAGAGACAACATCATCAACGCAGTCTAAAGCTTTCAACATTCTCATTCTCTCTGCCAATGGAATAACAGGGACATTTCTTTTATATGAAGCGACCACTTCATCAGAAGCAACCCCTACTACAAACTTATCGCCCAATGTTTTACAGTATTCTAAAAGGTCCAAATGGCCAATATGTAACAAGTCAAAAGTACCAACGGTATATACAGTCATGTTTTACTTCCTTAAGTAATATTTATTTTATTCATAATACCCTTTTATACTGAAATTTATGCTATACTGAAAAAAGAATTACAAAATACTTAAAAAACAGGAATTTTAATGTCAACAGAGACTACAATACACAAAAAGTTACAACAACCCACAATTTTATCTTATATCAAAGATATTCCAAACCTTTTATCACTCTCAGGATTAGCTTGTACACTGCTTGCTATCTATTATGCGATTGAAGGTGTTTATGCTTTTACAATGATAGGAATGGTTTGGGCAGTTGCATTTGATTGGGCTGATGGTCTTGTGGCTAGAAGACTCAAAGGGCGAACTCCAACCGATGCAAAGTTTGGAGGACAACTAGATGTGCTTATAGATATAGTAAGTTATGGTGTCACTCCTGCTATATTACTTTTAAGCTATGGAAAATTTGAACCAATCTTCTTAATAGGAGCTTTTATAATGGTAGCTGCTGCTGCAGTACGTTTGAGCTACTTTAGTACTTATGGTTTAGCTGGAGGAAAACACTACACTGGTTTAGCACTTGATAATAATAGTTTGATTTTAGTTGCTATATTTTTATTAGAGGGATCTGTAAGTGATGAAATTTTTATAACTATTTTATATATAAGTGGTGTTTCACTTGCTATACTTAATGTATCAGAGATTAAAACACCAAAACTCTCAGGAAATCCTAGAAATGTTTGGATTTTGGGTGCTTATACTCTTGGAATTACAGCTATATACGGCTCTAAACTTATATAAAAAAGGGAAAAGATGAATAAAAAAGATGAATTTTTAAAGATGATGAACTTTAGACATGCTTGTAAAATGTTTGATGAAACAAAAAAAATTAGTGATGAAGATATACATTACATTTTAGAAGTCGCACGCAAATCACCTAGTTCATTTGGCATGGAAGGATGGAAATTTTTAGTTATTAGCAATGATGCATTAAAAGAAGAACTCAAACCATTTTGCTGGAATCAACCACAGATTACCACATGTTCGCATTTAGTAGTTGTGTTAGCTGGGATAGATGCTTTAAAAGTAGAAAGTGGTAAAGTTCACTCACAGTTTATGCGTCGTGATTTACCAGCAGAAAAATTAGATGCTTATATGAAACTATATGCTTCACATCTTAGCGACACTCTAAGTAGTGATGAGAACATATACCAATGGAGCGCAAGACAAACTTACATAGCCGCTGCAAATATGATGAATGCAGCAGCCTTTATAGGGATTGATTCTTGTCCAATAGAGGGCTTTGAGAAAGAGAATGTTGAAAAAGTTTTAAAATTAGATACAAGCAAGTTTCAAGTAGCAATGTTACTACCTTTAGGCTATAGAATAAATGAGCAGCCAACACAAATAAGATCAAGTTTTCAAAGTGTGGTAGAATTTATCAAGTAAGGGGAAGCTCTAAAAAAAGGTGGAAATGGGACCTTACGGTTAAGTCTAGCTGATAAATGACCGCTAAGGTATTTATCGGCTATGATGATTTGTTATACTTCTTGTAACTTTTTTCTTAGTAAAGCATTGATAAGTGTTTGATATGGCACTTTTTGTTCACTTGCTAATTTTTTGAAATATAGAACTATATCATTATCTAGTCTTAGTGAAACAGGTATCTTTTTTGGTTCATAAAATCTACCACGAACGCCATCACTAAAGTCATACTCTTCTAACATCTCATAGTCATCAAATTTTTCTCTTTCTTTAATGTTGCTCATAAAATATCCTTTCTTTTTGATTTGCTTTTCTTGCACTAATGATACGGATAACTTCTTCTCCATTTTCATCAAAAAATATATTTGCAACAACTAAAATTTTATCTTTCGTTGTTGTTCCTAATGTTATCCATCTCTCTTCAAAATAATCGAAACGATGGTCAAGTTTTGAAATATGCATGGGATCTAAAAAAACTTCTTTTGCTTCCTCAAAAGAGACTTGATGTTTTTGTACATTTAAGCTATTTTTTTCATCACTCCATTCAAACTAAGGTTTTATTATCTTCTTTAGTTTAGCCAATTAACAATGATACTAATCCAGCTGCTCCTGCTGCAATAGTTCCATTTTTAATAACTTCTTCCTTTTCTTTTACTGATATGTTATCTCCTCTTAGTAGTAATCTTGAATTTTTTGCTAATGTAATCATTGCAGCAATAGTCATACTCGATATAATTTCTGTATCTGCATAATCATCTAAGTTATCTACTACTTTTTTTACATCTTCATTAAGTTCACGATTCAATATATCTGTAGAAGTTATATCTGAACTTTCACTTGCAACTTCAGAAGTTGCAAAGACCTCAATATCTTCATATCTTTCATTATGTCTTTTTATATAAGATAAATAGTCTGTTGCCTTTAGTTGTACTTCTTTAATTTCACCAGTGATTGTATTAATAATTTTTACATCAGCTCCTGCATGATTTGTAGCTTCAAATATTTCGGCAATATATTCGTCATTATCATTATTTTCTTCGTTTATAAAACGAAGTTCGTGATAAATTCCTTTGATATTATTTTGTAAACCAGATAACTGTTCAGGTTCTAAAGATTTTATGTAGTCCGACAACTCTTTATTTGTAGCACCTGTTAATTGATTGTTAGACCTTCTTAATGCATCTAAGACCATTGATTCGTTTACACTAAATGTTTGTAAATTATTTGATAGTAATTCTAAAATAACTGCAGAAACGATACCAATACTGACATTTGGATTCTTTTCAGAGTACTTTTTTAAACTTTTAGTGATTTCAACTAGTTTTTCAGTTGCATCTTTAAATCTTTTCTGTGCTAAAAATGGCCAACTTTCAGTTTTTGTTTTATAGGAAAGTAAGTCTTCACTTAGTGGCTGTAATGCATCTGCATATAATGCTTTAGCAACTAATGGGTCGATATGTTCACCAGCTTTAGCTTTTTGCTGAAAAGCAGTAGCTAAAGATAAACATACATCAATAATATTTTGTTCTTTTAATTCTAAGGTGCTTTTTTGACGCTTTTCACCGTATAGATAATTTTTATATACCCATCCTGCCCCAACTAAAACACCAATTCCTCCAGCAATTGAAGCAACTCCAATAATTATTGAACCCATTATTACACTTCCACCTAGCCAAGCTAGTGATGCACTTGTAAATGCTGCACCTGATAATGAACCTATTGCTGTTCCAGTTGAAGCAGTTCCAAGTAAAGAAGCGATAGAGAATATACCAACAGATGTACCAGCTGCACCTAGTTTACCTGCAACTGCTTTTGTGATTTTTGTAGATGTTCCACTATCTTCTCTTAATATTGAATCTGTTACATCTTCACAGGATTGTGCTGCTCTTTTATACCAATTTTCTTTTGATGTAGGCTCTTTAGATTTATTGTAGTTGTTTATAAAATTTTCTGTCTTATCATTAATAATATCATAATTTTTTTCAATTTTATCTTGTGCATTTTCTAGAAATTCAGAAGTTTTTTTTCTTGTTACTTCTTTTGCTTTTTCAATGTCTTTCTCATTGATATTAGTTTTTTCTTTTAGATAATCTATTATTTTTTTCATGAATTGAATTAGCCTTTTAATTTTCATACCTTTGTAGTTATTGTGTAAGATAACGGCTGTCGTGAGCGATAATTTTCCCGTTAGGGTAAATTATTCGTTCCTCGTATTTGTTAGATGACTTGCTTATCAGTTTGTATCAAATAAGCTTAATTGTGTACTTTCGCTTTTATAGATAAATACATTAGCACTACCTTTTTTTTCTTTTTTTACAAAAGATAATCCACTTAAATATAATGAAAATTTTCTTGTATCAATATCATAGTTTATTTTTTCTTTAATTTGTTTAGCCGTTAATGCTATACCTTTGATTGCTTTTTTAATTTTTTCATCTAATGAAGTTTCATCAGTTTGGTCTGTTTCAATTAAAGCACCATTCATATCAACAGCTTTTCCACCTTTTAATATAAGTAAATCATTAGCATTTTTTTCATCATCTTTTGGATTTCTAATATATATTGTCCGTTCTGCTTTTAAGCCTTCCAAAACACCTGACCAAGTTCCACCTTTACTATCAGATTCAGCTACATATATCTCTTTTGACAATCCATAAATATACTTATTTCTCCCCATTGCAAGACCTGTACTCCATCCAGCTTTTGGGAAGAAAGTGCTTAATATTACTAAGTTACCTTCGATTATATGTTTATAGTATTTTTTCATACCACTTGAAAAAGTTAAAATTCCTTGTGGTAAAACTAATATACTATGACCATTTGCTTTAATGCTTTCATCTAGTGCTGTTTGGTCAACACCTTTTGCACCTCCACTCACAACACATTTATATTCTTTAGTAGCATTTATTGCAATATTTTTTGTAAATTCTAACGATATATCACCTGCTTTTCTTGAACCAACAATTGCTATAGTATCATCATTTAAAAGGCTTTTATTCCCTTTAATATAAATCAGTGGTGGTGCGAATTTTAATTTTAAATTATCTTTTAAAGTCTTTGGATAATCACTTGAATTAAACGGTATTAGTTCATATCCTTGACTAAGCATATCTTCAAGTAAAAAAGAATAATTTGCTAACTCTTTTTTTGCTTGTTCTAAATCACTTATCTCTTTATCATCCAGTTTAAATACTTCAATCCATTCATCATGAGATAAACTAAAAAACTCTTCAAATGTAATTTTTTGATTATGTATAATTCTAACAATTAACTTATTTGTTTTTAATGTTGTCCATCTTGGTAGATGTGCAAATAGTATCCAATAAACTAAATCAGTTTGCATATTTTCTCCGTTAAAATGGTATTTCATCTTCATCAATATCTATTGTGGGTAGTGATTCTTTTTGAATATTAATCTCTTGATGAGATAGAGTGCTTATTTTTTGCTTATTATTATCTAAATATATTTCACTTTCATTAAATGTTTCACTAAAAAGCTTACTATTATCAAACCATCTACATGTAAGAATATTATTGTTTATTTCTTTAATAGTCATTAATGGACTACCTGATTGTAACCGTACTGTATTCCCTATATTATATTCAGTTTCAATATCTTCATCATAACTATCTTCGTATTCTTCTCTTCCATAGCTGTCAATTAAAGAGTCTAGTGCTTCAGCGGGATCATCAATTCCAGTTTGTCGCATAGCATGTTCATACATTTCTTGAGCATCACTCATTATTAATCTCTTCCTAAATTTAAGTTAATGGAAATAATATCAGTTTGCAATATCGCCTCCTACAGTTTTTGCTATCACTAAAGGTGCTATAACTTTAGCACCTTTATTTGTAAGCATCTTACCTATTTCTTTAACAGTAGCCCCACTATCAAATATATCATCTATAAGTAAAATTGATTTGCCCATTATATCAATATTTATGTCAAAAGCATCTTTTATATTTTCAGTTTTTAATGCTCCATTTTGAAATATTTTCTGTTCTTTTGTGTCTCTAACTTTCATTAATGGTGCAATAGGAAGTTTTAAAGTAAAAGCTATTTTATTCGCAAAATTTTCTACTAATTTTCCAGATTTAGTAGGTGGAATAAATAAAACTAAATCAAATTTTTGTTCTTTAAAAGTTCTACCAAATGCTCTAAGAGTTTGCTTTAGCAAAATTGTTGGATAATCACCACCATTTTCATATTTACACTTATGAATAATCACTCCAACATTTGAAAACCCGTAATAAGATGAAGCTACACCATTTATTAAATTTGTTCTAGTAGTTTCAACTTCTAAAATTGGAAAAAAATTATCTTGAAATTGTTTAATTTTTTCTTTATCATGCTCATTCATTGAAAATTCATTTTTATTATATAAACAGCTATCACATATTTCACAATTATTTGAATTTCTATCTCCTAGATAATTACACAAATAAAGCATTTTACATTTATCTGTACTTGTATAGTTAACCATTATTTCAAACTCTTTGAGCCTATGACTTCTTAGTGCTTCAAAGCTAGATGTATTAAGTTTTGGAGCATTATATTGATATTCATATTTTTTACTGCTCCCATATTTTACTTCTCTGATTATTGTTTGGTCTAATAAATCTGCTTTTATTGTTCTAACTTGTGTTTGTTTTAAATTTGTTGCTTTCATTAGATTTTTTTCGCCTAACGGCTCTTCTTTTAAAGCATTTATAACTTTTTCATATTTTTTAGTTGATGGTCTCGCATTATTTATAAAACTCAATGGTAAGTTGGTGTCTTTTGGATTAAATAGTAAAAATATTTCAGCAGTTTCTCCATCTCTTCCTGCCCTGCCAATTTCTTGATAATAATGTATTGGTGATTGGGTTATTTGAGTATGGATAATAAATCGTATATCAGCCTTATCAATACCCATACCTAAAGCATTTGTTGATATTACAGCTTTAAATTTATTATTCATCCACTCTTTTTCAACTAATTTTCTACTGTCACTATCTAGTCCTGCATGATAGTAAATTGTATTTAATTTCTCACCTTCACACCATTTTGAAAATATCTCTGCATTGCTTCTTGTTCCTGTATAAACAACACCATTACCTTTTATTTTATCAAGATAGTTAGAAATCCAAGCCATTTTATCTTCTTCACTCTCTACATGTATTACATTTAATTTTAAATTTTCACGTAATAAGTCGCCACGAATAAGTTCAATATCTCCACCGATTTGATTTTTAATATCTTCTGCAACATCGACTGTTGCTGTTGCCGTTGTAGCTAAAACAGGTATATTTGCTGGTAACACTTGCATTAAATTTATAATTCTTCTAAAAGCAGGTCTAAAATCATGTCCCCAAGATGATATACAGTGTGCTTCATCCACTACTACAAAAGATATATTCATTTTTGATACAGCTTCTTGCCATACACTATTTTCTTGTCTCTCTGGTGCAATGTATAAAATTTTAATTTTATTATTTATAGCATTTTGGATTGTTAAACTATTTTCATCATTTGTTTGTTCACTGTTAATTAAACCAACTTTGATGCCTTTATCATTAAGTGATTTTATTTGATCTCTCATCAAGGCAATTAAAGGTGAAAAAATTATTGTTAATCCACCAAATTGAGTAGCTGGAAATTGAAAAGTTAAAGATTTTCCGAATCCAGTTTTTTCAATCAATAAAACTCTTTTCTTTTGAAGAACTCTGTCTATAGTTTTCCATTGGTCATCGAAAAAATTATCAAATCCAAAAATCTGTTTTAATTTTAGTTCTGCTTCTTTTCTGTTCATTGTTTACCTTAATGTTACTTTTGTCATCTAACTATTTATTCAAACACATTATAAGCTTATAACCTTAAATCACATAAATAACCATAATGAAAATGTATGTTAATTATTGAAAATTTTACATAACACACATAGGGGCTTCTTTAATCCCTTCAAGTTTTAACTCTTGGTAAAGATCTCTATACATAACATTACGAAATATTTAGACCATAACTCATTTTAAAACTTTTTAGCTATAATTGCGCATTAATTTTATTAAGGCTTTAGAAAATGAATTTAGTAACAGGTTCCTCCACAGCACTGATTACTCCATTTAAAAATGGACAATTAGATGAGCAAACTTATGCGGCACTCATTGTGCGTCAAATCAACAACGGTATGGATGCAGTTTGTCCCGTTGGTACTACTGGTGAGAGTGCAACTCTTACTCACGATGAGCATAAACGCTGCATCGAGATCGCAGTAGAAGTTTGTAAGGGAACCAACACTAAGGTTCTAGCAGGTGCTGGATCAAACGCGACACATGAAGCGATTGAGATTGCAAAACATGCACAAAGTGCTGGTGTTGATGCTATCTTCTCTGTAAGCCCATACTATAACAAACCTTCTCAAGAGGGACTTTACCAACACTATAAAGCAATTGCAGAGGCTGTACCTGAGCTTCCATTTATGCTTTACAATGTACCAGGACGTACTGGTGTTGACATCTCTGCAGATACTACCATCCGTCTTTTTGATGATGTTGCAAATATCTACGGTGTTAAAGAGGCTACTGGAAGTTTAGAGCGTACTGTTGAGCTACTCTCTCGTAGACCTGAACTAAAAGTATTTTCTGGTGATGATGCTATTGACTACCCAATCCTTGCAAATGGTGGAGCGGGTATCACTTCTGTGACTTCAAACCTTATGCCAGACCTCAAATCAGAGCTTGTTCGTCTTGCTCTCGCTGGTGATTTTGCAGGAGCAAAAGCGATCAATGACAAACTTTACCCACTCAACTCAGTAATGTTTTGTGAAGCCAACCCTATTCCGGTAAAAGCTGCTATGTACATCGCAGGACTTACTGAAACACTCGAATACAGACTTCCTCTTGTGGCACCATCTGCTGCAAATATGAAAAAGATTGAAGAAGTTATGAAAAATTACGATATCAAAGGACTATAAGATGCAAGACTTTAAAGGAAAAACACTTTTTGTAAGTGGTGGAACACGTGGAATTGGAAAAGCAATCGTATATGCATTTGCTGAAGCTGGTGCTGATGTGGCGTTTACTTATGCTTCAAGTGCAGATGTTGCCAATGAGATCATCGCTGATGTAGAAGCAAAGTATGGGATCAAATCTCGTGCTTACAAACTTAACATCTTAGAGCCGCTTACATATAAAGATGTGTACA
>Ga0256828_1002590_pt1 | contig 10682 bp, 5 predicted proteins | sample CV88metaG_FD_185993 | JGI IMG/M metagenome (GOLD analysis project Ga0256828, IMG submission 185993) | Hydrothermal vent microbial communities from East Pacific Rise, Pacific Ocean - CV88 | ecosystem: Environmental > Aquatic > Marine > Hydrothermal vents | place: Pacific Ocean: East Pacific Rise... | reverse complement strand
CATTTTTAGTTGTTATATGATAGCCATAAGCTTTTATAGATAATGGTTCATTATCTATAAAGATGATTTTCCCTTCTATCGTCTTTTTTTGAGTATCTATCAAAAAGTTTTCTAACTCAAATCCTTTAGATTTTATACGAGTATTGATAACCTTTTGTATAGCAAATGAGATTGTTGTATCTTTCCCTGAAACTAGCTTTGACTTGAGTTGATTAAACATACTCCCTCCTTTTTATCAATCTCTGATATAGTTATCTATAAAATCTATATCAGCCATTTTATCCCCTTCATAAGAAAACAACTTTTTAATACTTATAAAATAGTTATTTTTACAACTTATATTCTTAGGAATCATTATAGCATTAAATCTTTTAGAAAATACTCCACTTACTATCGCATAAGGTGTATTGTTGATTAGATTGTTTTTGATGATTGCCCCATAATAACCATAATTTTATAATTATAATGTCTCATATATCTTAATATATTTTTGAAAAATATTTTTTTGATTTCTATTGTTCTTTACCCATACCTTTGCATTATAAGCGATTTTTTCTCTTAACTCTTTGTTATCATAAAGTTTTAGTATAGTTTGTTTTAGACTTTCTATATCATCACTTTTACATACAAGAGCTGTTTGATTTTTTTCTACCATTTCTAGTAAAGGTACAACATCTGAAACAATTATAGCCTTTTCCATAGCCATAGCTTCAAGGGGCTTAAGAGGTGGTATATAACGACATACTTCATAATTATTTCTAGGAAATGGACAAATATCAAAGATAGAGTAGTAGTCATTAACTTCTTCAAAAGGAACTCTACCTGTAAATATAATGTTTTTTGAACCTGATAGTTTTTTTAGATTTTCTAACTCCCTACCATCTCCAACTATCATCAAAACTATATCTCTATATCCTTCATTATATAACTCTTCTATACTTTGAATTAACTCTTTTAAACCTTCATATTTTGTGATAGAACCTATAAATCCTACTACAAATTTATCTTTTAGATTATATTTTTTAATTAATTTTTGATTTTTTTCTAAAGGTTGAAATTTTTCTAAATTGACTGCATTTGGTATAACTATAATCTTACCTTCATCTACTCCCCAAGAGATGAGTAAATTTTTTAAAGCATTTGATAAAACTACAACTTTATCAGCATATAAAGCACAAGTTTTTTCCATTTGATATTCATATTCATACATACCTTGTATTTTGAATTTTTTATCGAGAGTTGTTCTAGTTATATACCATAAACCTCTCATCTCATAAATAACAGGTATTTTTTTGTTATTTGCTGCTATGATAGAAGCTATACCATTGAGATAATTAGAATTAGCATGCAAAATAGTATAATTATATTTTTCTATTTGTTTTTCTAATTCTTTAGAATAAGTATATATATAATTAAAATCGCTACCTTTTTTAAAAGTTTTATATTTATCTTCTAATCTTTCATAGATTACATTATCTATAAAATTTTCTTTTTCATAATCTTTATCTCTATGTTTTATTAAATCCCAAGGATATCCGGGTCTTGTAACTACTTTTAAATCTATATTTTTTATAAGTTTAGTAACTATTGAATATGTTCTTATAGCATATCCAGCTTTATCATAAGGTAAAGAGTTATGAGTTACAAATAAAACTTTTATATCTTTGATTGACTTAAAACTCTTTTTATCTATAGAAAATCCATTTTGTTTGATCTCATACATAGATAAAACTTTTTCTATCAGAAGTTTTTCGTGTTCTTTTGGAGTATAGTTTTTTGCTATTTCATAAGCTAAATTTAAATATCCTCTATGCATTAGAGATTGTATAGCTTTGTATTTTGATTTTGGAAAGTATTTTGTAAAAGTAGGAAATAAATCAAACTTTTTTAGTTTGATTAAAAAATTTAAAAGGTGTTTTCCTATGTAATTTCTTATAATTTTTAGTTGTTTTTTCATAGTTCAAAATTAATATCAATAGATGGAATATTACAAGTTAATTTATTTTTAGATTTAAAAAATAAATTTTTCTTTTGATGTATTTCTATTTTTAGTTCTAAATTATTATCAAAATTAAATTTAGTTATTAAAATACTATTTTTTGCTTTTATATTATTTTCTAAAGCATAATTAGGTATTAATTCTTTATATTTTAAACTTCTCCATCCCTGTAATTCCGGTTCTTTTTGACCTTTATATAATTTATTATTTTTAATATGTTCTAAATTATTATCTAAATTTATACTATAACTATCTATATACATAGTTATTTCTTTATTAATTTTTGATAAATATATATCATTTTGTTTTTTTATTTCTAAATCTTGATGAAAATGCCAATATTGAGAATAATTATGATTAGAGTCTGATTGCAAATAATCTATTACTATTAAAAATTTTTTTGGTTTATAAATTATAATTCTACTATGTTTTATATCAAAATCTTTTCTTTCTAAAAATGTTTTTAGAAAAAATATGCTATTTTTTTCTAAATGTTCTTTTAAAGCACTTTCATAATATAATGGCTTTTTCCTTTCATAATCTTGATTGTCTATCTCAAGACAATTATGTGCAGAAGTAGAAAGTACATATTCCCTTTCTAATGAATTTTTATCATAAGAGTATTGCCCAGAATCCACTAATATATTTTTTTCATATTCATAAAGTAATATATTGAAATCATCAGAATGTCTATGAGTCATATTTTTATATGCTGTTTGAAAAAATAACATAGAAGCATAAGTTGATTTTGTAGAAAAACTACTTCTAACAAATAAGTATCCAGAATCTTTAAAGAATTTCATGAAATACTTATTTGGATTATCAGATTTATTAAATTCTATTTGTCTTATTTTATAATCTGTATCTCCTATTAATAACGGATCACTATTTGGAAATACAGTAAATTGCCAAGCGTATAAAGCTTTATCTATTATATTTAATAGTTTTTTATCATTTTGATATTCAGAAAACTTAATAATCCTTTTAAAAATGTTTAATACAAAGCCATGATACTTATCTGAATTTTCTATATGAAATCCATCACAATAAAATTGATTTTCTATGAGCGTATCTATTTTTCTTAAACCATATTCAACACCTTCTTTATCCTCAATAAGAGAGGATGACACTATTAAACCATGTAATTGAAATAAACCATGATTATTCATAGCAATATTTTGCTTTTTTAAAACTTCTATATGCTTTTTCAATAGAAATAAAATATTTTTTTTAGATTTGATATCTATTTTTCGCTCTAAAGGAGTATTAAATATAATATTTGCAAAATAAGTTAATTTTAAAGCTCTTAAGCCTGTAGCCATATCATACCAAGTAAAACTAGTTTCTCTTTTTTGTTCAAATGTATATTTATTCCAATCATTAATAATAACTAAACACTTATTTAGTAAATCTATTTTTCTAGATTTTGCATATTCTAATAATAAAGGATCTATCATCCGCCATGCATGAAGTTGAAAACACCAATTTCTATCATTAAATGGATTTATATTCCAATCTAATGGATATGATATTTTATATGCTTTTGAATCTGCTCTTGGAATAAATGTTTCAAATGTACTTTGATTACTTTGTAAAAAAAATAAAGAGTTATTTGAATCATTTTTATTAAAATTAACTATTATATTTTCTTCTATTTTTTCAGAAGTTATATTATCATCATTGATATAAGTAAATTTTAAATCTTTTAAATATATTATTAATTTTTTACCACTCTTATTTTCTATTCTAAAAAGAATTTTTAGGTATTTACAGTCTTTTCCTATTTCAAAATTTATTTTATTTAATCCTTTGTTTAAAACAAAAGATTTCCAAAAAACTTTTTTTATTTCATTAAAAAATTGAAGATATATTTTTATTGATATTTGTTCTGGAATATCTATATCAACTTCTAAATTTCCTTTCTTTTGGGTAGAGTATAATTTAAAAAGTTCTTTTGATTGAAAACTTTCTGCTTTAGAATCTCCAAGTAACATATAAAAAATTTCCTTTTGATTTTTTAATTCAATTCTAACTTTATTATCTGAAAAAACAATATTTTGAATGGAGTTTTTTTTATTTAAAAACCATAGATGTTCTTCAAATTTTATATAATCTTCTATATTATAAGATAAACTTTGTTTGGCTATATTTTTATAAAATACTCTTAAAGTTCCAAAACTTTTTTGTAATTTATGTCTAATAAAAAAATTATCATTTAAAAATTTACTATTTATAGAATATGTTCCACCATGACCTTCATTAAAAGGTATATTTAGTAAAAAATAAGCTTTTGTTTTATTTATTTTATCTATATAAAATACTTGTGTATTATAACTAACATATTTACCTTCACTAAAAAGTAAATAGCCATTATTTGTATCTATAATACTTCTTATATGAATACCTAAATTAGTGAGTTTTTGTATTTGTATAGGTTCTGTTTTAGGTGATGTATAAAATTGAGAAGATGCCTTTCTTTCTCCATTTTCTATTATGAAATAATCTAATACTGAGCCCATTAAATCATCTGTTGCCCAATAATATTTATCCTCTTCATCACATACACAAGTTGTTCTATGAGCAGATAAACTTTTAGCTGGAATATATATGTTTTTGTAATTTTTATCAGTAATTTCTTTCCATGAATTTCCGTTGTCTTTACTAATAAACCATCTTGATTGAGTAGGAGTATCTCCAGATGTTGCTAACCAATGATTATGATTATTTTTATCTACTTGCAATGTATGCCAATGTCTTATCTCATCAGGAAAATTTAGAAAAAATACTTCTTCCCAATTTAATCCCATATCTTTTGAGCGATAAATAGAAACTTTTGTAGGTTCTTTTTTTACATTATATTCTCCAAACATAATAATTCCATCTTTATTTTGTGCGATAGAATTTTGAGAGTGCCAAGATGTAAGTCCAATTTCCTGTTCTTTTATAATATTTAAATTTTTATCTATTAAAACTAAAATATGATGATTTTCTTTTGTTTGAGTAGAAATTAAATAATTTCCATTTAAAAGTGTAAAACAATTTATAATTTTATGCTTGTATTTAAATTCTCTAAATGAATTTAAATTTAAATTATCACATATTATAAAACTATTATTTGTTTTTCTTAAAATCAATTCATTTTTAAGATTTACTTCTAATAATAAATATTTAGAAAATTCTTCTATTTTTAATGAAAAAGTTTTTCCATCATCTAATTCAAAAATATATTCTAATTCTTTATCTGTTTTTTTTAATAGTTTTCTTTTCGGATAAGATATATTAGCTATTTTATTCATTATATAACCTCTTATAAATATTAATTAATTTTTTAGATAAAATACTCCAATCTCTTTCTTTTACAACCCACTCTCTTGCTTGTTTTCCAAGTTTTTCTCTTAATTTTTCATCATTTGCTAAAATCTCTATTTTATTTGCTAAATCTTGTATATTGTCTTTTTCAAAAAGCATTCCGTTATATCCATCTTGAACTATTTCTGCTAAAGCTGCTACATTTGAAGATAATACTACTTTTTCCATAGCCATCGCTTCAAAAGGTTTAAGAGGAGAAACCATTTCACATACAGGAAGACCTTTTCTTGGAAGAGGTGCTATATCTACTAATGAATAATATTCCTCTACTTCTTCATGAGGAATTCTTCCAGTAAATATAAAATAATCTTGTAGCCCTTTTTTTTCTACTCTATCTACAATATCTTGCCATACAGCACCATCCCCAACCATTAAGGCTATTATCTCTGTTTTACCTTTTTTTACTAAAATTTCAATAGCATCAACTATATATTCTAATCCTTCGTACTGAACAAAAGAACCAACAAAACCTATTACGGTTTTATTATTTATATTTAATTTTTTTGCTAATTCTATATTTTTAGATAGAGGTTTAAATCTATCACTAACTACTCCATTTGGTAAAATTTCTATTTTCTCGGCAGGAACACCTCTTTTTATCATTTCATCTTTAAGTGCTTGTGTTATTGTTATTACTACATCAGCATTAAGAGCAGCTTCTGTTTCCATATTAGCATTAAATTTATACATATCAGTATTTATCCATTCCGGTTCTCTTGAAATTCTAGTAATTTCCCAAAGACCACGAATTTCATAAATAGATTTAACTCCTAGTTTTTTCGCTGCATAGACAGCTGCTAAACCATTATATAGATTTGAAGCAGCATGTATTACAAAAGGTTTTTCTTTTTTTGCTAATTCTATAACTCTTTCTCCATATTCTTTTATGTATTCATAATAAGTAGTATTACCTCTTCTTGTATCACTTTTTAATCTATGATATAAAATATCATCAATTTTTTCATTTTCTGGTATTTCATCATCAGAATCTAATTTTAAAATATCTTTTGGATATCCCAAACGACTTACTCCTTGCATTTTAAAATCACTATCTTTATTTGTACCTTCCATTAAACCATGAGCTCTTGTAGCATATCCACCAGAATGATAAGGTAATGTATTATGTAAAAGATATAAAATGTTTTTATCTTTACTATATTTTAAAGTCTCATCTGTTTGTGGAAATTGAAAACCATTTTCTAAAAGTTCAATATTGCCTTTCCAAATATTTATTTTAGTTTGTAATGTTTTATTTGTAATATTTTTAGGCATTTGATTGATTGCTTCTTTTAAATCTCCTTTTTTTATATATAATGAAAATAATTTTAAATATAAATTTTCATTTGGGTTTATTTCTATTGCTTTTTTCATATAATTTATAGATTTAGAAATATCAAAATCTGTATAAACTTCTGAAGCTATTGTAAATATTACATCTTGATATTGTTTAAAATTATTTAATAAATTTTCTATCTCTTTTTCTACTTCTTCTAGTTTATTATCTTTAAGCATATTTTGTAATTTTTCAATAGTGTCTTTGTTTTCATACATTAAAATATCATTCATATATTTAGAATCTTTTGTTAAGTCATAAGCAATTTTTGAGTATTTATATATTTTTTCTTCATCTTTGATTTTTTTACAACGAGTTAAAAAAACTTGTAAAAAAGAAATATCTTTTTCTTTTTCGATTACTATTTCTCCATATTTTATAGCATAAGATGTATATTTATCTTTCAATACGCCAAAAGATGCTTTTGCAATAGATAATCTTTTATTTGGAAATATAAACATTTCTTCATCAATAAATTTAACTATTTTATCAATTGGAGTTTTATTTTCTATTAAATTTAATAATTCTTTTTTAAATTCTTGAAAAATAAATTTTTTATCTATTTTTCTTAAAGTTTTATATTTTTTTATATCTCCAATTTTTTTATATCTATTAACTAATACTTGAATAAATTTTTCATCTTTTTGTCTTTTATTTAAAACTTCTTCTGCATAAGGAATAACTTCTTTTGTATAAATATCTTTTAATTTAGCAAAAGCAATTTCTTTAATATCTAATTCATATTCAGGATATTCTTTAATTTTTAAATCTATAAATTTTTTAATAGAATTAAATGTTCTTTTTTCCTTTACAAGAAAATCAAGTTTTTCTCTAATTTTAGGTAAAGGAGATACTTTATTCATTAATTGTTTATATCTCTTTTCATTACCTAACCATTTATATCTAGTTGCTAATACTTTAATAAATTTAGAATCAAATTCTTCTTTTATAATTTCTTCTCCATATTTTACAGCCGTTTTTTTATCTATATCTTTTATAACACTAAAAAATGCTTTTTTATATTTTAGACTATTTTCAGGATATTTTTTACATAAATTTTGCAGTTCTTTTTCTGCTTTTGAAACATCATTAGCTACAATATTTTTTTCAAATATAGATTTTGCTTTTTGATAATTTGGTTTCATTTTTTTCAATATTTTACTTAACATTTTATGTCCTTGATAAGATAATTTAATATTTCTAATGTAATTTGTTTATTTGGAGGGCTATGTCCAGTTTTTTTATCAGAATAAATTATTACATTTAATTTTTTAGAACAATCCACATCTTCTAAAGCTTTAATAATTTTATATATATTAGAATTCAAACCATTTAAATAGGATTTTAATTGTGGTTCATAATGCAATTCATCTTCAGTATTTTGAAAATAAAATATAGATGCTTTTCTTTTTTCAAAATCTATTTTAACATTTATTCTATCATTAGGATAAGAATCTTTATAAACATATTCTATCATTTTATTAAAAGGTTTTTTTGGATAGTTTTCTAAATATAATTGTGGATTTATCACAATAATTTTAGAATCATTAAAATAATTTGCCATCTTCAAAGAAGCAAAACCTCCTGCCGATGAAGCAAAAAAAATAACATCTTTTTCATTAATATTATTTTTATTTAGCAGTTTTTTTATATAACTTCCAAATATATCTATAGCAAATTCATTTTTATGACCTTGATACCATCCTAAACTTAAATCATTTTCTTCTTTTATAGTTGGATCTGTAAACTGAATCCATGAATATTCAATATCATCACTCCAACTAAATCTTTGAAAATTATAGGTTACTTTTGTTCTATCAACAGCCCCATTAAAAGAAATGATTATTTTTTTATTTGGTTTATAATTTGCAAAATATATATACTTATTATACTTTGTATCAAAAGAATAAGTATATTTACCTTTTTTCAAAAAAATATCATTTTCAATATGTTTTATATGGGGAATATATTCTTTTCTTTCTAAATTTTTCAATTTTATTTGACTTAAATAAAAATAATTATCTTTATTTAAAGCCTCTATTCGGAAAGCTATTTTCATATACTTTTTATTTTTATTAAAATAATGTATAATATTATTGACTCCTGAATCTAATGAATATGATTTTGCAAAAATCTTCTTTTTTTCATTAAATTCTATTATAAATAAATTAACTTTTATATTTTGAATATGCACATCCAATTTTAAATTTATTTCATCTTTGGTAAATAAATATTTATTAGATGGAATATCATTAATTGTCTTAGAACCATTTATTAAATATAAAGGCTTATCTGTATTTGCAATTAACTTTAATTTATCATTTAAAATTTCTTTTGTAGCTTCACCTTTTATAAAATAATGATTAAAATCATTTAATAGAATATTTAATTTTTCAAAAACAATATTTTGTTTATATGAATTTGATTTAATATTAAACATTAAATTATATATATTTAAAAGTTTTTTATTTATATCATTTGAATCAAAAAATGTTTTACATATAAAATATGATATCTGTCCTAATGAATTTAAATTTTCATTTGAATAAGTTAATATATTATCTAAATCATTATATAACAACTCTTGTTGCTTATTAAAATTTGCACTAAAGTTTGTATAAATTGCATCAAGATAACTATTATCATTAATTATACCTATATAACCTTCTGAACCTATAACTATAACTGGTTTTGAAAAGCTCATTGCCTCTATAACATTTTTACCTGATCCTACAAAAATATCACAATTTTTATATAAGTTTAATATAAATTCTTTTTCTTTCCATCCTAAGCATTTTACAACTTCTCTTTTTGCTTGAGTGTTAATTTTAGTTGCTATATTTTTTAATTTTTCTATTTCATTTCCATCACCTATAAAAATCCAGTTAAATTCAAAAAATTTTTTTTCTAAAAATTTTTCTAAACAATATACAATAGAATCTATTATAAATTTTTCATCTTCATCAAATCTACTAACTGTTAAAATATTTCTATGATTTTTATTAAATTTAAAATTATAATTATCACTTAAATTTTTTAATTTATTTATATCTATACCATTATTTGTAATAGTAATTATTCTTTTGGGATCAATATTTTTTTGTATTAAATACTGTTTGATAAATTCAGATACAGATATAAATAAATATATATCTTTTTCATACAGTTTAATAGAATTATCATTATAGGTAGATACAGTTATCATTAAAGGTATTTTATAATATCTTGATAATTTTATTGCTATATCTTTTGCTTTAAGAAAATAAGTATGTATAACATGTGGTCTATCTAATTTTGATATAATATAATTGATATCATAATCAATATTTTCAAAATCTATTGCCAAATAATTTACTTTTAACTTTTCTATTTCTTTACGAAAAGTATAGTCTTTACATATCACAGTTACTTGAATATTATTTTCAACTAAAAATTTAATTGTATCTATTATATGATGATTTAACTCTCCATAAGGAGAGTTAAGATATAAAATCATTACAATATGTTTATTGTGTAGCATTTACAAAATCCAAAATTTTTGCATTTATATTTTTCAATGATTCTTCTATAAATTCTTTATGTTTCACAAGAACCACAACAGCATCAGCTTCTTTCAATGCTTCATCAAGTGAAACCAATTTTACATTTTTTCTGTTATCAAGTACTTTTGGTAGCTCTTTGATATTTGGTTCTACTGCTAGTATCTCAAAATCTTCCACATCGGAAAGCATTTTTGTTATCTCTAGTGCTGGAGACTCTCTAAGATCATCAATATCTGGTTTAAAAGCAAGTCCCAAACAAGCAATTTTAGGACTGTCTATACCTTTTACTGCCTCTTTTGTTTTTGAGATAACATATAGAGGTTTACCATCGTTTATATCTCTAGCTGTTTTTATGATATGCGCATCATTTGGGAAGGCATTGACTATAAACCATGGATCTACTGCTATACAGTGTCCACCTACTCCACAACCTGGTTGA
>Ga0256828_1002589_pt1 | contig 10686 bp, 4 predicted proteins | sample CV88metaG_FD_185993 | JGI IMG/M metagenome (GOLD analysis project Ga0256828, IMG submission 185993) | Hydrothermal vent microbial communities from East Pacific Rise, Pacific Ocean - CV88 | ecosystem: Environmental > Aquatic > Marine > Hydrothermal vents | place: Pacific Ocean: East Pacific Rise... | reverse complement strand
TTGTTTAACAACTCCAAAAAAATTTAATGGAGGGCTGTGTTAAGATGTTAAGAGGCAGTCCTGAATTATTTGATGGAATTATACTTCAAATGTTCTTATAATATGTTTATGTAAAAATTATTTTAATTTAGCATATGCTGTGTTTTTTTTATTTTACTTATATAGATAAAATTTTAGAGCCTTATTATATTCTAAGTAAGGATCTCTTTTTATGCTAAAATATCACATGATTACAAAAGAGCTGTTATTTATTGATTTAGAAGTAGATTATGATAAAAAAATACGAGATATAGGAATTGTTCAAGATCAAGAGAATCTACATACTTCATCACTTAAAGAAGCTTTTGATTTTTTAGAAAAACATCCTTCTCAATATATAGTAGGTCATAATATTATCAATTTTGATAAAGAGTTTTTATTACGAAGTTCATTGAATAGACTAATACAAGATAAAATTTTTGTTGATACTTTACCTATTTCTCTTTTACTTTTTAATGAAAAGACCTTTCATAGTTTGCCAAAAAATTATAAGGATGAGGACAATTTTCTTAATGATCCACTTAAAGATGCTCTTTTATGTAAAAAGCTTTTTGATGATGCTGTTGCAAAGTTTCAAACATTGCCTCAGTTACAGCGTAATATTCTCTATAGTCTTTTAAAAGAGGATACACTTTTTCGCGGTTTTTTTCATTCAATAAAAGAAATAGAACGGTTTGAAGCTTTAAGTTATCCAATTCTTAAAGGCTCGATTCTTTCTATATTCGCTCCTATTATTCAAAACGCAGAATATTTAGAAGATGCCTTAAAGAACAGTAGAATTGAGCTTGCTTTTATACTCGCACTCAAGATGCCAGAACTTGAGGTTAATGCACAACCTCCCAAAGTGCTTTATGATTATCCTACTTTGCCAGAGCTACAAAAAAAACTCTCTTTTCATTACGAAACAAACATTAAAAACTTAGAAAAACTTTCAGAAGAAATTTTTGGTTTTGCAAGTTTTCGTGAGTTTCCAAGACAAAATCCAACACTTGAAGATGGAGCGATACTTTCGCAGCGTGAGCTAATCGAAGCTGGACTCAGAGATGACTCTTTTTTAGCAATTTTGCCTACAGGAGGTGGGAAGACTTTTACTTTTTGGCTTCCTGCTATCATCAAAGCGAAAACACTTAAAACACTTACTGTTGTCATCTCTCCTTTGCAAGCTTTGATAAAAGATCATATTGAAAGTTTTCATGAGCAGGTCGCTAACTATCAAGCAGTAGCACTTAGTGGTTATCTTTCTCCTAATGAACGTGTTGCAGCTATAGAAAAAGTAGCTAATGGTGATGCTGATATTTTATATATAGCACCTGAGAGCTTACGTTCAAATACTGTTTTCAACCTTTTAAAAAATAGAGTAATAGAGCGTTTTGTCATTGATGAAGCACACTGTCTTTCTACATGGGGAAATGATTTTCGACATGATTACTTCTATATAGGTCAGTTTATTAGTGAACTCTTAGCCGCTAAACCTTTTGAGTCTCATATTCCTGTCTCTTGTTTTACTGCAACAGCAAAACCAAAAGTAATTGAAGATATTCTTGAATATATAGAATCATCACTTGATGTGAAAATGCAGCAGTATATCGCTATACCAAAACGAGATAATCTCGATTATGAAGCTTTAGAAATTGAGAGTGAAAAAGAAAAATATACAAATCTTTTAGAACTCCTACAAAAAAAAGATGGTTCTACACTCATTTATATTCCATCTTCTACAAAAAAGTGTGATGAAGTCGCTGAACAACTCTCTCTTGATACAGGTAAGAATGTACGTTCTTTTCACTCACGTCTAGAGACTGATACAAAGATGCAGATCTTAAAAGAATATATAGATGATACTATCGATATTATTGTCGCGACCACTGCGTTTGGTATGGGTGTGGATAAGCCAAATATTAAAAATGTTATCCATTATGAGATATCAGACTCTTTAGAAAATTATGCTCAAGAGGCGGGACGGGGTGCAAGAGATCCAAATATACGGGCATCTTGTCCTGTGCTTTTTTCTCAAAAAGATTTAGACAAACATTTTACTAGTCTTACTCGTTCTAAAATCAATTCTGATGAGATAAATGCCATCTTTCGTGTTTTAAAGAATGATGATAGAAATCCTGTCACACTCACAAGCAGAGAAATAGCTTCACTTGCTGGCTGGGATACTGAAGATAGTTCAAGTGACTATGATATGAAAGTAAAAACTGCGTTACTTGAGTTAGAGAGGGAGAATTACCTTGCTCGTTCACGTAACAAAGTACGATATTACGCAGATGCTATCGCTAAAAATGCACTAGAACTTTTGCATAATGCTTTTAAAACAAGGAGTTATTCTGAGGAAGATCAAATTCGTCTCTCAAGAGTTTTACAAGTTCTCTTAGGAGAGGGAAAACCTCACGCTGTTCAAGTAGATGAACTTACAGAAATCCTTGGTTATTCTCATGAAGTTGTTAGTTATTCGATTTTAGAACTAAAGGAGATGCAAATTATATCTGATGCAAAAGATTTAAGTCTTAAAATGAAAGCTTCTTCACTTAGTCAATATATCAACTATACATCTATCGAAAATGAACTCTTTGGTTATCTTGACCATCAACACAGTAAAACTGTTCGGATGAATGAACTTAATGAACATCTTATAAAAGTTTTATCAAAAGATATTATTGCTGCTGATAATAATATTCCAATTATTAAAGTTATTCTCAAAAGCTGGCGTGGTGGAACAACACAAAATTTTAAATTCTCACGTATCGAAAGACAAAAAGATATTTGGGTATTTGAATTTTTTGATAAAGAGAAACTACAAAGAACTATAGAGTATAAACAGCGTATTGCTATCAATATATTAAGATTTTTTTATGAGCATTTACAACATAAAAACAGTACAGAAAAAGAACTTTTAGAGTTCTCTTTACAAGAATTATTAGAACATCTACAGCTTTCATCGAATCAAGCTCCTACAATCATTGATAAAACACTTCTGCATTTACATGAACTTCATGTAGTAGAACTTGCAAATGGTAGATTTATCTACTATGCTCCTATGACTATTACCAAGCTAGATAAGATGCTTATTATTAATAAAAAATATACAAAAGTAGAGTATAAAAAGCGACTAGCACCTTACTATCAGCGTAAAATGGAAGCAATCCATATTGTTGGTGAATATTGTGAACAACTGCTTGAGAATACGCAAGCTGCACAAGAGTTTATGAAAGATTACTTTACTCTTTCATATCGTATGTTTACAAATAAATACGGTAAACTCAAAGAGAAGTTTAAACGTCCAATGACTCAGTATCGTTACAATAAAATCTTTTATGAACTTTCCACTCCTCAAAAAGAGATTATTGAAGATAAAAATTCCCAAGCTATTATGATCTTAGCAGGTCCTGGTAGTGGGAAAACAAAGGTACTTGTACATAAAATCGCTTCTCTTATTCTTCAAGAAGATATAAAAGCAGATCAATTTTTAATGCTTACCTACTCACGTACGGCAATGATGGAATTCAAATCACGACTTTTTACCCTTATTGGACAACTTGCTTATGATATTGATATCTTTACCTTTCATGGTTTTGCTTTGCAATTGATAGGAAGAGAAGTGAATGAAGATGCTGCAATTTTACAAAATGCCATTGCTATTGCAGCTAAAGCCGTAGAAGAAAATAAAATAATACTCCCATTTAAAAGTGTTGTTGTTCTTGATGAATACCAAGATATTAACAGTGATGGGTTTGCACTTATTAAAGCCCTCTCTGAAGCGCATGAAAATAGAAAAAGATTTGTAGCGGTAGGTGATGATGATCAGTGTATCTTATCAGATGTTAATGGTGCTGATATTCATTTTATATCAAAATTTGAAGATGTTTTTTCTCTTAATGAGGAAGAAGAAAAAGTTTATAAACAGTACGAACTCCTAACAAACTATCGCAGTGCAAAAAATATTGTTAATTACGCGAACACTTTTATTCAAAATCTTTCACAACGATATAAACAAAATGAACTTATTGCTTTTTCAAAAGAGGAAGGTCATGTAGAAATTATAAACTGCATATCATCGAACTTTCAACACTTAGCAGTTATAAAAGCACAAGAACTGCATAATGAAAAAACAACACTTTCACTTTTGGCATACACAAATGATGAAGTAGCAGATCTTCATGCCTTGTTACATGAAAAAGAAATTCCTGCAGTTTATCTTTTAAATCATGAAAGCTTTCAATTGAAAATGCTTGTAGAGTTTCGCTATTTAGAGTCTATTCTTTCTACACTAGATATAGATGAAGATAATTTATGGGAAGCATATGAAAAAGTAAAAGAGCGTTATGAGACTTCAAAAAATCTCTCTCTTGTTTATAAACTTATTAAAAATTTTATAGATGAACATGAAATACTAACGCAATCACTTTGGTACGCATATCTTGATGAGCTTTCAATGGAACAGCTTGTTACAACATATAATAAAACTCTTGTTTCAACTATTCATAAATCAAAAGGTAAAGAGTTTGAGCATGTCATTTTATTACTTCATAAGCATCAAATGGATGATGATTTTTTACGTCTCTGTTATGTCGGTATTACGCGTGCAAAAAAAAGTCTTACAATTATTACTGATAATCCTTTTTTTCAAAACAAAAAATACCCTTTTGCCTTTTATAGACAAGATACTACAAATTATCCTCAACCCAATCAAAAGACGTTTGTATTAGGACTTGCTGATCTTTATCTCAGCTTTAATGCTGAGTATCAAAAACAAAATTTACATCTTATCGCAGGAAGTGAAGTTGTTTTTGAAAAGAGATATAATCAAGAACGATATACTTTAACACTCAATTCACGCTCAATTGCACAGTTTTCTACAAAGTTTCAAAAAAATATACGTAATTATGAAAATAAAGGCTATAAAATTGTTCATATTGTTATAGAACATGTTGTAGAGTGGTTTGATGAGAAAAATGATATATTTAGAGAACTACCTTTATGTAAAATAGTGATGAAGAGGTAATGAAAGATTATGAAGAAGGTTACTATTGCATGACAACTACAGAGTTCTATAATACCAATGCTTTACAGCTCATTGACAGATATGAAAATGCGGATATGTCATTATTACATCAAGTATTTTTACAATATCTTCCAACAGGTTCAAAAGTCCTTGATATAGGTTTTGGATCGGGAAGAGACTTAGAGTTTCTCAAAAAAAATGGTTATGATATTTGGGGAATAGACCCCTCTATTAAATTTGTAGAGAATGTCAAAAAGAGATTTCCTGATATTTCAGAGCATTTTATTCAATCGCGTATTCCATTTTGTACAAATAGACTTTCTTTCCCTGCAAAATTTAATGCTATTGTTTCAATAGCAATGTGGATGCATTTACAAAAAGCAGAATATAAAGATGTGATAAAAAATATAGCGGAGATAACTGCCGATAAAGCTACTGTAATCATTAGTTTTTCAACGGGTAAAAGAGCTCAAGATGAACGATCGTTTGAAGATGTTGATCTAGCATATATGATTGAACTGTTTCATAGGTATGATTTTACTCTAGTGAATGATAGTTGTCATAATGATAGTTTAAATCGAGAAACTTTAAAATGGATTACGGTAGTATTTAAACATGATTGATATAGAAGCATTACGACAAATCAACTACATTATAGAGCATGACTCAACATCAAGTACATATAAGTATGTTCTTTTAAAAAGTGTCATTAATGCCTCTCAAAAATATGATCATCTGATAAAAATAGAAAATGCTAGAGCACATATTCCATTAGGCTTGATTGTAGAAGCGTGGATATTGGACTATATGCCATTTGTATTTAAAAATATTGCACAACAGAACAATAAAAGTATTTTGGATAAGCCGTTAACAACTATTTATGATAGGATATTTGAGATATTGGATCTTGATAGATCAGTTGAATGGGAATATGCATATATACAATTTTTCAAAGCATTTCAAACTCCTACGACAGAACTATCAAAAGAATTTTTTCAATTATCAAAAAAGATGGCGGCTAAAATCGTTACTATGCCTATGAAGTATACAGGTGAATCTGAATATGGATTCTTTAGACCAAGCAGGTATAGATTTGGAGAAGTTAAGTTTTCAAACAGTGATATTTTCAATTCAAATTTTCTAATCGTCAATTTTGATACTTTTTCCATTTCTGAACAACACTATAATATTTTTCGCTATTTAGGACAGACTCTATATGGTACTTCTACGATCATTTCTAAATGGAAACAAAAGACCAACCTGCTTAATGCAGATCAAGAAGTTAGTAAAAATATTATTGACAAGCTTTCTGGAGAGACACTTGAAGTAAGAGAAACCAATACGATCAGAAACATATTACCTGATCAAAAAATATGTGTATGGTCAGGTAAACAACTTAAGGGCAATGGTTATGATGTTGACCATATACTGCCATTTTCAGTATGGTCTAATAATGATCTATGGAATATGTTACCAACAGATAGACATTTAAATCAGCAACAAAAAAAAGATAAAATTCCTACTCGTCGACTCATTGAAAAATCTGCCAATAGAATTATGGAGTATTGGAGCTATTATGAAACAGCTATGCCTCTTCTCTTTAGCTCACAGATTGAAGTCGCTTTGATAGGAGAAAATTTTAAAGAAAACAACTGTTATGAACGTGCAATTGAGTCTCTATGTAAAAAAAGCGATTATTTGATTTATGATAGAGGGCATAGTAAATTCGAAATCTAGGTTTTTACTAAATTATTCTAATCTCTTGGTCCCGATGCAAGCGGTGTCTGCTGGGTCTCTCATCAAAAACAAAAAAACTTACCGAGCTCCCTATGTTTCAGGTGACTGTGAACAATGATAACCTTATGCGTTACAATCTGAGCTCCTGCACTCTTATTTTAATAATCTAAGCACAATCCATACAAGCTGGTATTTCTATAAGTCTAATGAGTGAAAAAATACTCGTAAAAAGGAATGACCTTTATATTATCATCTATTTTTTTTGTTTGATTGTATGTGATGATATACTTCTCATCAACATCAAAAGGAAGTTTCACTAAACCACCTACTTCTCTTTTTTCATTTTGTAGATTTAGCTCATAGCAAACTTGTATAGCGATACTTCTACCCTCTTTTTTTACGATAAAATCACATTCAAAATTTTTATTATAAAAGTAGATTTCATAGCCATTTTTCATAAGTTCTGTGTAAACAAGATTTTCTAAAAGTTTACCACTATTACTTGAAAAACTATAACTTAAAGAAAGAAAACCGTTATCATTACAGTAAATTTTCTTTTTAGAATTATTTTGCTCTTTAAGAGAATAAGAAAAATGCTTCAGTTCATTACAAAGATAACTATCTTCTAAATATGAGAGATACTCTTTAACACTTTTATCATTAAGTTGTACTGCTTTTGCTAAAGAATTATAAGAAAAAAGTGAAGTAATATTTGAAAGGATAAAAAAGCTTAACTCTCTAAACCCTTTCACATCTCTAATAGCATTATTTGAAACACAATCTTTTAATAAAATCGTATCATAATAACTGCTTAATACCTCTCTTCTATACTCTGTCGGTGTTTCATACACTTCTACAAATGAACCATATTGAAGCATATTATCTACTATATTTAATACTTTAGGAATACTACTACTAAGTTCTAAGTATGTAGTAATATTATTTATTTTGAGTAATTCTTTTAGGGTAAGTGGATAAACTTTTTGAGAAATGTATCTACCACTTAAAAGTGTTGCCAAGTCTCCATTTAACAAAGAGGAGTTAGAACCTGTAATAAAGATTTTTTGAAATGATTCACTATCATACACACTTTTAACATACCTTTCCCAGCCATTTATAGCTTGAATTTCATCTAAAAATAGATAAGTCACTTTCTTCTGAGTGAGCGTCTGCGCTGTTTGTATCACTTCATATAGTTTTGTAGCATCATCACTATAGGGAATAAAAAATGGATCATCTAAATTTATATACAAAATTTCTTGAGGATCTATCTCTTGAGAAAGATAATTAATCAGTAATTTAAAAAGTGTAGATTTTCCACTTCTTCTAATTCCCTGTAAAACTTGTATATGTTTAAGATTGATTTTTTTTACTAATTCACTAAAGACATCTCTTTCATATAAATTAGGATATAAAGTATTCCAATGTTTATTCTGAGATATAATTATATTTTTCATATTGTAATACCTATTTTTATCTATTTATTCGTATTATAGCATGAATTATTCTATCTAATGTTACATGACACTATTTTTTTAATAAGGAAAATATACTACTATATCACAAACCCACCACAAACTCTCACTATAATTTTTCCAAATTAAAAATATGGAAAGATTATGATAGAGAAACTCATTGCGTTTAGTATTAAAAACAGATTTATCGTTCTGCTTGCTGCGTTTGCTCTTGTTGGGGCTTCCATCTGGAGTATGAAACATACTCCTCTTGATGCCCTGCCTGATCTCTCTCCTCCGCAGGTCATTGTGCAGATCAACTGGGCAGGACAGTCTCCAGAGATCATTGAAGATCAGGGAACATATCCTCTGGTCGCGCAGTTCTTGGCCATTGCCGACATCGATACTGTTCGTGGGTATTCTACTTATGAAAATGGGCTTATCTACATCATCTTTAAAGAGGGTACTGATCTTTACTGGGCACGTAGTCGTGTACTTGAACAACTCGCTTCCATCCAGTCACAACTGCCAAATAGTATGAACATCTCACTTGGTCCTGATGCAAGCGGTGTCGGCTGGGTCTATGAGTATGCGCTCTCATCAAAAACAAAAAACCTTGCCGAGCTCCGTACACTTCAGGATTATTACTACAAATACGCGCTGATGGGTGTTGATGGTGTGAGCGAAGTCGCAAGCATAGGCGGTTTTATCCCTACATTTCAGGTGACTGTGAACAATGATGATCTTGTACGTTACAATCTGAGCATAGAAGATATTGCCAAGGTCTTGAAGCGAAACAACAACGATACAGGCGGACGTATCGTCATCAAAAACGGTTATGAGTGGATGGTTCAGGCCAAAGGCTACATCAAAAATCTTGATGACATCAGAGAGCTTGTAGTGACTACAAAAGGCGGTACTCCCCTAAAGCTCGGAGATATTGCCCGAGTGGAACTTACACCCGCACCGCGTCGAGGGCTTGGAGACCTTAACGGTCAAGGCGAGGTCGTCGGTGGTATCGTGATGGCACGTTATGGTGAAGATGTTTACTCCATGATAAAGCGTGTCAAAGCAAAGATGAAAGAGCTGAAGGTCGAGGGTGTTGAGGTCACGACCGTCTATGATCGCTCTGGGCTCATCGACAAAGCGGTAGATACGCTTAAAAGTACTCTTATTGAGGAGAGTATCATCGTTGTTATTATCATCGGGCTTTTTTTGATGCACTTTCGCTCTTCGCTCATTGTTATCATCGTTTTACCCCTTACTGTCGGATTTACATTTTTGTTGATGAAGCTTTTTGGCATCGGCTCGAACATTATGAGTCTTGGCGGTATTGCCATTGCCATTGGTGCGATGGTGGATGCTTCCATCGTTATGATAGAAAATGCTCACAAGATGCTGCACAAGTTCGAGCATAAAGAGGGAAGGATACCTACTGAGACGGAACGTATAGAGATCATTTTAAAATCATCACAGCTTGTGGGACGGCCTATTTTCTTTGCACTTGCACTTATCGTTGTTTCATTTTTACCTATCTTTGCGCTATCAGGACAGGAGGGTCTGCTCTTTACTCCTCTTGCGTTTACCAAGACCTTCGCTATGGCTGCGGGCGCACTTCTTAGCATTACCCTTGTTCCTGCATTGATGATATTTTTTGTAAAAGGCAGAATCCTGCCCGAGTCTAAAAATCCGCTCAACAGATTTTTTATCTGGCTCTATCATCCCATTATTGTTTACGGACTAAAGCTCAAGTATCTTGTCATTGTCATGGTGCTTTTATCTTTGGGCTATATCTATCCGCTCTATAAAAGTCTCAAATGGGAGTTCATGCCGATGTTAAATGAGCAGACCTTTATGTATATGCCGGTCACACCTTACGGTATCAGTATAGATCAGAGTAAACAACTGCTGCAAAAAACCGACAAGATATTAAAATCTTTTCCCGAAGTAGAGAGTGTCTTTGGTAAAGCAGGACGTGCAAGTACCGCAACAGATCCTGCTCCACTTGGGATGCTTGAGACCATTATCAGCCTAAAACCTCAAAGTGAGTGGCCTGTGAAAAAGAGCTACACACAGCTGCGTGATGAGATGGAGGATGCTCTGCAGGTCCCTGGACTTACAAACTCATGGACCTACCCGATTCGAGGGCGTATAGATATGCTTCTTAGCGGTATCAGAACACCCATAGGGATAAAACTCTACGGTACAAACGCAGCGGGTCTGCAAAAATTCGGTAAAGCAATAGAGGAGAAGTTGCGTGAGTATGACAAAACGCTCTCTGTCTTTGCCGATCAGGCAAGTGCAGGATACTACATCGACATAACACCTGATGAAGAGAAGCTCTCTCGTTATGGCATGAGCAAAGATACTTTGCTGGAGTACACAGCACTGGCAATAGGCGGAATGCAGGTATCTACAATGTACAAAGGACTTGAACGCTATCCGATTGCA
>Ga0256828_1002588_pt1 | contig 10691 bp, 5 predicted proteins | sample CV88metaG_FD_185993 | JGI IMG/M metagenome (GOLD analysis project Ga0256828, IMG submission 185993) | Hydrothermal vent microbial communities from East Pacific Rise, Pacific Ocean - CV88 | ecosystem: Environmental > Aquatic > Marine > Hydrothermal vents | place: Pacific Ocean: East Pacific Rise... | reverse complement strand
GATTTACCAGTCCCCTTAGGACCGAGTTCTATGAGGTTATAGTTACGCTCACAGTAAGGAATGAGACGAGTGAGTTGTAAGAGTTTGTTGCGTTTTCCAAACATTTCTGGGTTGAATCCCATACTTTGGATGAGTAGATCTATCCACTCCTCAGTAGTGAATTTTTTTCGAGCTTCCAAGTAGCTATTATAATCAAAATGCGATAGCTGAATAGGTTTGAGTGAAGAGAGAGTCCATGGTGTTATACGCCCATCTTCGGAGTGATCATATTCTATATCTGCTATACACCATACACCACCGACAAGGAGTTTAGGGTGTGCTTTTACAGTACTGCTGTCAACGAGCACTTTTTTGATGCCAAGGTTACTAAAACTTGCTTCATAGACATCATCTTTGTCGTTGAGCTCTACACTTACTTTGTCTATGACTTTATGTTTACGACCTTTTTCTTTGATGATGGAGCGAACAAGTCCAGCCTCATTTCGATGGACATAATGCTCTTTTAAAATCTTTTTGACCATCTCTATACCAGATGCAATGGTCTCTTCATCATCAGTAGCACAATACTGCCCCAAAAGATACTCTAAAACATACGAAGGGACGATAGCATTACCCTTGACTGTTTTTACAAGGTCTTTACGAACTACAAGCCCTGGAAATGTCTCATTTATCTTTTTATCAAACTCTCTCATCTACCACTCCTCTGCACCAAATGATATATTTACACTATAACTCTCTCTTTTATCTCTAAGCTCTTTATTAAATTCATTGGTTCCATGTGCTTTTGTCATTACTTTTAGGTAAACATTTTGCCCATTAAAAGCTGTCATATCTTTACTAAAGTGAAAAGTTACCTTTTTGTGCATTTTATCACGATTCTCATCTTTTGTATCAAAACATATCTCATGGACATCTGAGAGTAGCTCATCATCTTTCGAGTAGATACTTACCTGTATATCTCTTGGTAGTATTTTATCTGCTACTGCCTCTTTTTGTAAGAAAGTTACTGGAAAGACATTTGCCGTTATAACCGAAGTTGAGCGGATTACATCAAACTCTACTGCACGACTTTTGAGCTCAGTGTTACGATTAACCTTTATAAGTGGGATGATGATCTCTTGAAGTGTCGCACCACCATGCACAAACTTACTTCCTCCACCTTTAGCACGGATTCGCTGCATCGATTTGGCTATGAGAAACTCTGCATCACCTGCAATGTTTAACTCTTTTGCACTATATTTAAGTACACAATCCGCTTCATCAAGATTATGACCTATTGCCATTCTTTTGTTAGAGTCTAAAAAGTTCTCATCTTTTGGTACTTTACAAAAGTTACTCTCATTGACATCTGTTTTTTCATACATGTAGCCATGATCCGCAGTTATAAAGACATTTCTCCATTGCAGTTCATTGTGCATCTTTTTAGTAAGGCGAATGATCCTTTCAAAACACTCCTCTGTCGCTTCAAACACTTGATCTTCTGTCGGTGGTTTACCACGTGAATCTATCGAATTTTCATAGATATAGACAAGCTTATATGGTTTAAAATAAGTTCGCAATTCTTCTCGCTTCATCGCTAAAAAATCAGATGCTAAAATAGCGATAGATTCAGGCATAGCTTTTTGCAAGATCTTTGTACGGTTATCTGTCCCTTGAGAACTCATACCATCTGCAAATACTGCAAATTTTCCTTCTTTATAGCTCAACTCTTTATGTGGTAGTAGCGAAGCCATGCCAAGTTGCGTGTATGATGGCAGCGAAGCAACCATATAGCTAAACTCAGTTCTTACATTTGGTTCCGTATTAAAACGTTGTTGCAGTTCCTGTCCACTTTCATATCTGAGTGCATCAGAGATGATAACACAGAGCTTTTTGTTGTCACTGAGTTGTGGTTCTACATGGTGTTTGTAAAATGATTTTTGATCTATCTCTGGTTCAAACTTCCACTCTTTTATCTCATGCAGACGGTTATACCACTCATCGCTTAGTGTTTGTAGATAGCTGTTGGCATAAAACTTCTCTATTTTTGCAGTGATACCATCACAGATAGCTGCATTACTACACCCTGAGAGTGCATAGAGATATTTGCGATAACAGTAGTCGAACTTGTACCACTGCGAAACATAACTCTGGAGTCCTTGCTCAAAGTTCTTAACCTCTATGGAAAGGTTTTCTTGTAAGAAAAGAAACTCACTTGCATACAAAAGTGCATCATAGTAGTTTTTAAAGTCACTATACCAGTATTTTGTTTTACGAAGATTTATAAGTGTACTTATCTGTGATGTTGTAATGCTTCCACTTACTACTCTTTGTGAAAGCTCTTGGATAATAATTTTTTCTATACTCTCATAAGTATCACACTCTTTAAGCTCGTCTATCGTTTTTGTAGCTATTTGAGCATAAAGTTGCAGTTCTGCATCTATAAGCTTGGAGAGCTGTTTAAAGACATTTCCATACTTAATATGCTGCATCCAGTGGTTTACAAAGATGTTAGCATTTTTGTTGCCCTCGTAATCATCCTCTTTTATACAGAGTTTAAATCTATTTTCAAGTAGGTATATAATAAGCCCCATGATGGAAGCATCATCACTATTGTAACCATAAGCTTTTTGCACTCTTTTGTAAAACTCATCAAGAAGCTCATACTTGGCAAGGTTTTTAAGCTTAGTCTCCCTCTCTTGGCTCAGATCAGTAAAAAGAGTATATAAAAGATCTTCGAGTGTATCATTTTTTACTCCAGATACTACTGCCATCATTTTATCTAAGAGTTGTTGCTCATCATCGTGTTTCTCTACAAGTGCTGCAAATGCAGTTTTGTTTTTGGTATTTCTAAAAAACTTTATGTACTTGTCTATGAGATTTTTTAGTCGCAGATCAAGCCCCAATTCTTGGATGATCATAGAGGATTCATCTGCTTTAAACTCATAGTATGAGAGTGATATATCTAAAAGCCAATTCTCACGGTTACTTGGTTTGGCATGTGGTATGTAGATAAGATACTTGTTTTTAGGAGCTTCATAGTAGATGCGATACTTGATCCAAAAGCTGTTGTTGTTAAACTTGATCTTCTCAACATCATCAAACACAACATCATCATAGTACGCTTCAAAACTACCATCTTCATCATACCAAATAACTATCTGCTTATCTTTATCTTCATAGATTCTATGAAGGGCATTTTTTATTGTTTCTACACTCATTTTTTACACAACTTTTTGTCAAATTCAAATAGTAGCTCTTTAAACTTACAGTAGTTCACCTTCACACCATCATCCAAGTCTATCTCAATTCTTTGTGCAGCATAGTGAGCTAAAAGTTTTTCATACTCATTTATATCGTCTAATGTTTTATCGATTTTATCTATCTTTTTCTCTGCTTCATTTTTCTCACGAGTTGTGACACTCTCACTCTCTGTTACTCTTAATGCTTCATCTCTCATGGTATCGAGTCTGATCCTAAATGGTCGCAGGTAGTCGTTTAATATCTGATTGCATGTGTCTGGAGTATAGCGGTGCATATAGATAAGCACTTGAAAAGTTGCCTTAGGTGAGCTAAAAAGCCAATAGATAGGTCGTTTTTTATAACGCTTCACATGATCAACATAAAAATCTTTCATAAAGTAAGCCCTAAGTTTTTTACCCAAGGCAGCTTCTATAAAAGCGATGTTTTGTTGCAGTTTCTCACTTCCAAAGGTTACTCGCACAAACTCTGTGAATCTGTCTGTCATATCATCACTAAAATAATCACTCTCATCAACTATGGGGATGATATTGTCATCATCTATCTCGAATGTTGTATCTGTCGGGATAGCTTGGTTTTGATTTGCAACTACTAAGCCCTCTTGATCCAATGTGTAGCGACCAAACATACACCCAACTCCATAACTTATAAACTGTTTGATGATCTCTTTGTTTTGAAACACGAGCTTGCCGTTTTCTATCTTGGCTTCATTTTTTAAGATGGTAATATCTTCAAGAGCCACATCAGGGGTGAGTTCATCTTGTAGCTCATAAATCTCTATAAAAAGACGGTTTAACTCTTCTTCATTTGCATGTAAGGTGTCAAACTGCTCACTCCAGTAGGTTTCATAGGCTTGAAGAGCATTTTCAAGTGAACCATCTTGTTTATGTTTGAGGAGTTCATTTTTTGTAAAATTCCACGATGTTTCTCTGCTGTCCCACTCTTCTTTTGAGATGCCTATGTTTTGTTGGGTCAATTTTTCTATATCGTGTCGTATCTGTTTTTCTTGTGGAAATATAATAGGGAGCTTCTTTAAATAGCCTGACTCAAATCCAAGAGTAGGCGATAGCATATTTAATAAATTATTCGTTAACTTTGTATTCAAAAAAGCTCCTATATAGTTTCGTAAAGATTTATCATAACTAACCATACTCTGACCAGAGTTTGAGAATATAAATCCTTCATCAAAAAAACGAAAACTTGGATTACCTGAACTTATTACAGACCAAGTCACTCCTGGCATAAAATAAGAGTCAATATTGGTAACTGTTCTTGTAATTGAGTTATATTTTGATTTTGCTAATTTTTTAATATCAAATCCATTATTTTTCCAATTAACTACATACTCGTTGTTACCATACCACCTTTTATTTTCCCCACCGTGATTTAAAGGAAACCACTTCTTTGATGAATCATTAGCATCTTTTAAATTTAAAGCTGAAAAACAAGATGTCTGGGTACTCACTTCAAACCATAATTTTGTAAACCTGTCATTATCTAATGTTTTCATACCTTGTCTAGGGTTAAATATATCAACTAATGGTACAGCAATACTAAAAATGTCTTTAATTCTATCGCTAACCCAATAAGCAATAGGACTCCCAGGAATCTTCTCAAAATCCTCCTGCTTTGCTTCATACCTATTTTTAGGATCAAAAAAACCTTTCTCTTTCTCATCACTACTTTTATAGTCTGTTAGTCTTATGTATGTTGGCATTTATTGTTCTCCAAATAAGTGTTTTTCAGTATCCGATATTGTTCGTTTTACTTCTCTAATCATAATGTCTCTACTTTTTCCATCTATCACACTGGAAAATATTCTACTCTTTTCTGCATTATATTCAAATCCTAGCTTCTTGTAATATGCATCCAGTTTTTCATCAGCAGATTCTAAAGTCAAAATATTAATTCCTTTTATCACTATTTGTCTAAAAAGTATTTCAGACACTCTCTCTTCATTAAATAAAATTGCTTCTCTCCCCTTATACCCATTCAATGCATAAATCTTTACTATATATAAAAAATCTTCACTATTTGGTAGTACAAAAACCTTATAACTCAAAAAACCTCTTGGTTTTGTAAAGTCTTCTATTATCCAAATATATTCTGCAGTTTCATCCTCTGCCTCATACCAGTCAGAAAATGTTGGCTTTTCTTCTATATAAAAGGTATTTAAAAATGGTTTTGATTCCATAAAAGACAACTCCTTAACTTCTATCATTACTTATCCAAGAGATGCTCTATATCTTCTTCTATCTCCTGCTTTTTTCGAAGTTCAATATATTTCAATTCTTCTTGTATTTTTAACTTTAATGAAAGTGAGTTAATAGTTTCAGAAATCTTTTCAAGTAATGCTTCTTCACTTAGCAACTCTGGACTATTTTCCATATGACTTCTTGTCCAAGATTTTATTTTTCCTACTTCTGTAAGAAAGTGCATTAACTCTATATCATCCACTTCATCTTCTAAAACATTTAATATTTTTACTATAAGATTAAAATATGAAGGTCTAATAGGAATGATTTTATACAAAATTTTAATTTTTTCAATTTCAGCATTTTTAATTAAGTTGGAAAAAAGTTTTTCCAAATACTCTTGTTTGATAGAAAACTTTAAAAAATAATCCAAATTTATTTTTATTGCTTTTTTGTTACCTTCCTTATCTTCTCCATATTCTGTAAAGTCATCATAGTAATTCAGTGTGATTGTTACCAACTGAGTAAAGTCTTCATATGAGTTTATGTATTCTTTTATTAATAACGATTCAGTTAATCCATCGCTGTCAAAATATTGTGAGAAGAAATGTCTATAATAGCCATCTTCTTTTTTTGATGTGAGTTTGTCAAATAATATTTGGAGTAAATCTACTAATGTTAAATCTAATATCCTGTATATTGCCTTTAAATCAAACTCATTGATTTGTATTTCATTTTTTTTGATAATTGACATTAACTTATCCCTAATATCGTCTGAAATACCATACTTATCTTTGATGATTTCTAAGGAATGATGTGTTAAATAAGATTCTATATTAAAGTTGTATTGGATTTGCCATTCAAAAAACTGGATAATCATAGACTCAAAATCTGAATAAGATGCTGCATCCTTTGCAAGTTGAAAATATATTTTTTGAGAAATTATAGCAATGAACATTCTTATTGCATTTTGGGGTTTTTTCGCTACCTGTTCCATGATTTTTTCTAGTACATCTAGTCTAGTAGAGGTATACTTTTTAAATATGGAGCTAATATAAACTTTTAATTCATCATTTGTACTTGTATCTTTTATATCATCAACATCTATCTCCACAATACCTGTATCTAATGATAATTCCTTTAAAACATTTATAGTATTAGGCTCTTTTATATTATTTAAATGATTTTTACAGATATCTGTAATAACTGTGTCATTTGTACTAAACCATACTTTGAGAATTCTTAGTAATGAATCATAACTATTCCAATTATCCATGTTTAGCTTATTCAATAGATCAATTAGTTGTTGAGTTGAAGTGTATTGTTTACTTAAACTTTCAATAACCCTATGCTCATCATCAGTTATATCATGCTTATCCATTCTATAAATTGAATCAAACATCCAATCTTTAATATTATCCTGTTTTACATATTGGGTATAAAAAGCATCAAAATCAATAATGAGAAAATCAACCCCAATAACCATTTGATACAAGATATATTCATTACTTCTATCTATTGTTTCTAATATTTTTAGAGCTATCTCTTTGTTAGTATGAAAATTTAGAATGTTTATAGCTAATTTTTCAACTTTTGAGAGAAAAAAGTACTCTTTATTTTTCTTTAATAATTCAATAACTTTTTCAAGTAACTCATTTTTTATTGTGTTATAAAAAGATTGTGCTTTTTCAGACAAAGATTCAAGATCTCTACCACCAATACTTTGAATGCAATCAATGGCAATCGATATAGTCTGATTGTTCTCTAGCATTGCAGACAGTATCTGTTTGGATCTATGGATTATTTTCAATACTTCTGGATGTTCAATATTTAAAGGAGTTTGTCTAATGTAATATGTCATTCCTTCACTATAATTATTTTCAAATGTTGCATTTAACAATGATTTGATTATATCTTGTAGTAAAGAAATTTTATTATTGTTTAATGGTTCTTCAACAAGCCAACTGTCAACAATATTGAGGGTTGTTAATATAGTTTCAAAGTTTGTTGTGTTTAAAGGTGAAACTAGTTTTTTAAATATACTACTAAGAGTTTGATTATCGTAATATGGTTTTGGAAGCCTTAATACATCATCAGATGTGAGATAATTTATAATATGCTCAATTCCTAAATCATCACAATTATAATTGTTTTTCAACATATCTATTAACTTTGCGACAATTGGTTCAATACTTTCAAGATTTATAGCATCTGAATCTGATGTCCAATCTCCATCTGCTGGCGAATATGTTGTTACAATGCTAGAAAACACACCGTCCATACCTAGTGCATTTGTTTTTTTAGGGTTTAAATATTTTGTAGCATTTTTTAAATAAACGAAACTTTCCATTGGAGCAAAGTAAACTATTTTATTGATAAGAGCCAAATATTTGTTATTGTAGTCCTTGGTATCAATCCATTTTTGTATAATAGTTTTAATAAACTTCTGCAAAGAATCACTTTGGTTATACACAAGAGCATAGCTTAAATTTGTAAAAACATTATCTGAAAAGTTTTGTAGATTATTTTCTACTATCTGAGAAAAACTTTCTTTATTTTCATCTATGTAGTTTGCTAAAAATAGATCTCCTAACATATCAGGATTAAAACGATATTTTGAAGCTAATTCACGAAGTACTTTTCTTTCTACCAATCTATTAATAATCTCTTTATAATCATCAGGAATATGTTGTTTAGATATAGGAGTTAAGAGGGATAATTCAAATAGTAGATCATTAATTGCTTGTGCATCAATATTAAAATCTTTTAATGCAATTTTCACATCATCAATTGTCTTATTAGAAAACTCCTGAACACTCTTAATATCCCCTTTAAGTGCTTGTGTAATAAGATAAGGGTTGTTATTGAATGTATAAGCTAATTTTTTAACATTATCATCTTTCAATTCAGGAAGCAAAGAATGAATCAATGATTCTATTTCTTTCATATCCCATATAACTTCTATTTCCTGACTTTTAATATTGGTATACCTTCTATAAATAGTTTTAATGGCATTTTGAGAAGCTGTCCTATATGATAATATTAATTTAGCATTGTTATTTTGAAGTACATACGATAATAGACTCAATAAAACTGGCTGATCTAAAAACCTATCAATATCATCAAAAATAAATAGATAGTTTTTTGTGTTATCTAATTTACTTAAATCATCTTCAATATTGATTTGTTTTGTAAAAATCAAAGGTATATATTTCGTTTCAATTTTACTTAAACACCTTAATAAGTGTGATTTACCATTACCTCCAACTGAGTGAACTTCCAAAATGTGTATATCAGAACCAATAAACTTTTTAAACTCTGAATTATATGATTCAAATTTTTTATCTGTTATAGAATTTAAATGAGGCTCAGCAAGTTCAAAATATAAATCTATGTTAAACTTAAAAGAAATACTGTCCATTCGTTGTTGAATAGTTTTATAAAGTGCTTTACATATTTCTGGATTACCCTGAACAATACCAATAATATCTTCTATCCCCAATAAATCATTGGATGTTATATTGTCTTCCTCAAATTCTTCAAATGTGTTTTTTTGAAAACTTGGTTTTTCTTTGAGATAAAAAAATTTTAATTTATACTCTGAGTATTGACTTAATTGTTTAAATTTTGCAATAGTTGTTCTTACTTTTTCAGCAGTTATAGTAGATGTTACTTGAATAACAATTTTATTTCTATCATCAACCAAATCAATTGCAGGGAAATTTTCTTGTAATTGATTCGCATTTTTTAGATTAAAATCATACACATCATTTAGCATGTGCATAAAGATGTCTTCACCTAACTTATTAATATCATACAAACTTAGTTGATTGTCTAGCTCTACTTTTGATTTAATCCAAATCAATTGATTTTTTATATATTCTAATTGTTCTAAATAGTCATTCATTACTTCAACCTCTCCAAAACACTCAAACTCTCGCTATCCATCTTAGAAAAAGCAAACCACTTCTTACCCAAATCTTTTAAAGATGCTCCTATATGATAAATCTCTTTTTTATCAATTATCAAAAATCTATCATGAGAGTTTTCAAACTTTTTTATCTCTATTTGATTGTATTGTGAGTTGTATTTTTCTAAGTCTAGTTTTAGTTGTTTTGATATAGTTTTAGTATATATAGTTACTTTTATTTTTTGATTTTTAGAAAAAATAGTTAAAACCGATTCATCTATATAGTTATCTATGAGTTTTATCTCTTTTTTTGCACTTTTTATGATGGTTGCTATAAACTCATAGGCATCAAAGGTCTGTCCATTGTAAAATATGCCCTGTTTATATTCTAAAGCATCATCTTTTATTTTTGATTTTAAAAACTCTACATCTTTTTCAAGGTTTAACAGTCTTTGTTGAGTGATTCTTTCTCTGTTGATTGCAAAGCCGTTAAGCATGTACTCTTTTAAAACTTTTGTAGCCCATTGGCGAAACTTTATAGCTTTTGCAGAGTTTGTTCTGTATCCAACGGCTAAAATAATATCAAGATTATAATATTTTAATTCTCTTGTTTGAGTTTTATTTGACAATGCTCCATGTTTTGTGGTGTGTGCAAAATTTGCACATACCACTTTTTCATCTAATTCACCATCTTTAAAAATATTTTTTATGTGTCTTGAGACTACACTTCTATCTATATCAAAAATATTTGTTATATCCTTAACAGTAGCCCAAATTGTTTCATCTTTTATTGGTATATTTAACTCTAGCTCACCACTATTATAAATTATTATTTCATTCACTCTATCACCTCCCAATACCCACTCTTCAAGCTTCCAACTCTACTGACTTTCCCCTCATCTTTAAGCTTAGCAATATCCCGTTTGATAGTCTTAGAACTTACATCCAAAGCATCTGCAATCTGATCTATAGTTATATTCTTATTTTCTTGTATAAGCTCTACAATTTTATCTACTCTTTTTAAAGGGACATTTTTTGGGACACTTAAAGGGACATTTTGTTCTTCATCAAGTGTTTGTTTACATGTAAGGAGTATCGCATCAAGCATAAACTCTATAAAAGGAGTGCTTTCACCTTTGCTTCCAGACTCTTCAAGTGCTTTATAATACTCCTGCTGAGCATCTCTGATAACACTCTCAACAGGCAAATAAGCAAATATTTTTTTCCAGTTGTAAAGTATGAGGCTTTGCCATAGTCTGCCTATGCGACCATTGCCATCTATAAAAGGGTGGATAAACTCAAACTCATAGTGAAATACTGAGCTTTTTATAAGAGGGTGGACTTCA
>Ga0256828_1002587_pt1 | contig 10692 bp, 5 predicted proteins | sample CV88metaG_FD_185993 | JGI IMG/M metagenome (GOLD analysis project Ga0256828, IMG submission 185993) | Hydrothermal vent microbial communities from East Pacific Rise, Pacific Ocean - CV88 | ecosystem: Environmental > Aquatic > Marine > Hydrothermal vents | place: Pacific Ocean: East Pacific Rise... | reverse complement strand
ATAACAGAGTTAAATATAGAAAAACAAAATGAACTAATATTAAAATTATTAGATGAAGGAGTAATTAAATCTATTACAAAAGGTAATGGTATGTCTTTTCAAGAAAGTGAATATGTGGTAGTTAAAGAAAAATCAAAAGAATTTTTTGAATTAATTTCATGAAATTCTTTTATGACTTTTATGCTACAATTATAAAATGAAAATTTTAATTTATATGATTATATAATATTTTTTAAATAAATACAAATTTTTTTTGTTAAATTCTAATTAATAATAAAAAACATTTTTAAATCCATTATTTGTAATTAAATAAGCCTTCAAACCAAAAAGCGAAAACTTCACTATTAAAATCATAATCTTCATATTTTTCATATTTATCTAAATTTATATTTAAATTGTTTCTCTCAACAATAGATTCAAATTTAGAATTATCAATTATTTGATTATTAAATGTAAATGATATATTATTTTCATATATCCAATGCCCTAATTCATGATATATGGAATTGATATTTCTGGAATCTAATAAAATAGTATTTTCTCTAACTATGAACATACCTTTTTTTTTGTATTTTTTGAGTTTTTTAAATCTTAATTTGAAATTTAATTTTTTAATTTTAAATTTATTTTTAAAATCAAGTAATTCAATCAAAAATTCTTTTAAATTTTTCAAATTGTAATTAAATGGAATTTCTATCATTTCAATATCAAGTTGATGATATAAATTATATATTTCATTTTTGACATCTAATTTATAACCACTTATAAATTGCTCTTTAGTCATTGGTTTAAGTTCAAAAGATAAATTATTAGATTCCAATAAATTATAATTTTTCTTCTTTTTTAAATTATATTGATTTTTATTAAAACCTAAATAATTTAAAATATAATCATAATCAATAATTTTATTATTATATAAATCTATAAGTATTAAATAATCAATAAAAACACTTTTTATAACTTCATCTATTGTATAAGTATTAATAGTTGGTTTTAGATATTTATTATATATATCTTGTTTAATACCTTCTTTTATAAGTAAATTACTTATTTCTTCAGAATTATTTTTTATTCCAAGATAAATATTTCCCTTAAGCAATATTTTTTTATTCTTAAATAAAAATATTTTTTTATTTGTTAAAGTTTTTTTTAATAATTTTAAATTTATTAAATCTGATAACTTTAATATATTTTTATTTTTAAAGTTGTATGAGATTAATTGATTGTTATCTTTATTTAAAATACTATTATTCATTCAGATTGTCTTTGTTGAAAAAATATTCATAAATTAATTCTTTATTAAATATTTCAATAATTATTTGGTTAAAAAGTAATTTATATTCTTTTTTATCTATATAATTTTTCTTATAATCTGAAGTTAATAATAAAGACATTTCTTTCTTTGTAAGGTTTCTTACGACTTCTTGAATATTAGACAATTTTAAATTATCTATAATTATTGTAATTTTTTCATCTTCACTTTTATTTATAATAGTATCCTCATTAATTAAATCATTAATCTTTTGGCTATAAATTCTTGAAAAAGATTTAATTATATTATTAAAATGACTATTTTCTTTTATAAGTTTATTATTGTATTCTTTTAGATAATTATCAACAATATAAAACACTATATCATTTTCATAATCATTTTCTATAGTTCTAATAATTTGTTTAAATTCTTTTTCAGTCAATTCTTGAACTTTTCTATAATTTTCCAATATATCTTTATTATTATCAATTTCATCTATTAAAGAAAAAATTTGTGTTGAAATATCTTTAGATAATGGAGGTGTTTTTAATTGTTCAGATATTCTATACAAAGAACTTTTTATTTCTACTTTTGTTTTACTGTCTATTTTATGAATATTTTCTATATTTGTATATTCAAATTTTAATATATCATTAATTTTATTAAATGTTTCTCCAAATTCTATACTTAAAATCCCAAATGTATCTTTAATCATTTTTTTAATTTCTTCATTACTAAAAGAAATGCTGTCTTTTTCATCTTTATAAAGTATTTTTGAAAAATAAATAGTATTAATTTCCATAATAGTTTCAATATATTTAAATAAATTTATTTTACCATTGATAAAATACTTTGGACTTATTAATGTCTTTAAAATTTGATTTATTTCTTTTATCTCTTTCCAATAACTATCATTTTCAATATCATAATTTGGTTTTGAAATATTTTTAATTTTATAATTTGAAATTTCAATTAATGTTTCAATCATATTATATTTGTTTTTTAAAAAATCATCTTTATTGTTTATATCATTAGAGTAATCTTTTATATCTATTTTTTCTTTTATTAATTCAATTGTTTTTGATTTAAAAAATAAAACTATATTTTCAAAAGATTTTTCCAAACTTTTTAAACATTCTTGAACGATTTTATCGTCTATTGCAAAAGCATTGATTCCATCAGAATCATCATATATACTTAATGCTTTTTCATATACAGCTTTTGTTTCATTATCTAATGTTAAATCTAATACAAAACTTTGTTCTTTATTATCCTTTTTTGTAGAGCCTCTTGTTACGACTTGGATAATTTTTTTAATATCTTTTATTTTTGTATCTAAATAAACTTTTATCAATTTGTCTAAATCATACCCCATTAAATATTTTCCAACAATTATTAAAACATCAATAGTTCCTTCCTTATCACTTTCAAAATCGGTAATAGCATCACTTTTATATTTTGTATTAGAACTTTTTAAAATATATTTACCATTAATCTCTTTCCATTTTATTTCATTTCTTTCTAAATAAGTTTTATCTTCTTTATCTAAATTTTCTAATTTAATAGAGGAAACATCTATACCAAATCTTATATCTTTATAAATATTTTGTTTACTATCTGTTATTTGTTTTATATATGTTAATATAGAAATTGCAGTTTTTACATCATCAACCACCCAAAAGAATTTAGGTTTAAAATGAGTTTGTTCTTTTAAGAATTTAATATCTTCTATAATAAGATTTAATTTAAAAGGAATTAAATCTCTATTTAATTGATACATCAATTCTTCTTTTTGTCTTTTATATAAATAATTTATTTTGAGTTTTTTATGTTCTTCAAAAAGTCTAATGATATTATCAATATTTGTAGAACCATATTTCTCATAATATTTTTTATCTGTAAAATAAAGTCTTTTCCCATCATTATCTTCTTTTGTATAATAATTATCTTTTAATATTTCTATTAATATAGAATAGATGTCTTTTTCTTTTTTAAAAATAAGTTTTGTAGAATAATCATTTGAAACTTCTTTAATAATATTATCAATTTGTCCTTCTTCTTCTATTAGAAAACCTTCTTTTTCAAATTTTCCACCTAATATTTTAAGTGTAGCTCTTTGTTTAGCTATATCATCTAATTTAGATATTCTTAATTTTAAAAATTTCAAACCTTCTTCATCACTATCTTTTAAAGTCCATAAATATTTTTCATATAATAAAGGAACTACAATTTCTAACTTTATAGCATCAGAAGGTGAAAAATTATCTATTTCTTCACCAAAATATTCACTTGTCATATTTATTAGTTGGTCTTCTTTTTCAATGATGGCAGGGGTTGCAGTTGCAGTAATATATGAAGCATTAGGAAACGTTTCATCTCTAACATAACCATATCCACTTTCCATATTTTGATGGGTATGTATTTCATCAATTAAAAAAAGAACATCGTCACCTTTATAAATATTTTCATTTTTAATTTTTCTTTTTTTTAATTTTTTATTTAGAATATTTTCATTTACTTTCATTTTATCTGTAAGTGATTCATTTATTTCTTTTTTAGGAAGTTCTGTTTTTTGAATATTTAAAAGATATATATTTTTACCATTTAAATCTTTATTATTCTTAATATCTTTTATTTCATAAGTATCATATATACTATTAATATATTCATTTCTATTACTTATATATTTTAAATCTAAATATTCACCAAAATTATGATTACTAAATTCTTTAGTAAGATTTCTTTTAACAGTTAAATCATGTGTTAATATATATATTTTTCTAAATAATTTATTATATTTATTACCTTTTTTGTTTGAACTATTCCCCAATAGATTTAATATTAATTTAAAAGTAAAAGATTTCCCAGTTCTTGTATGATGTTTGAAATAATTTTTAAATGTAATTTTTTTGTTATTTTCTTTTTTAATTAAAAGTTTATCAAAATGTTCTTTATAATATTTTAGAACAAAATATTGTTGAACTCTTGCATTTTTCAAATATGGAAAATCTTCTGAATTTATTGGTAAAGTTGCAAATTGGAAATAAAACAATAAATTTTCTTTATTAAATAATAGTTCTTCACTTATATCTTTTAATCCACCATTCGAAATTTTATTACCATAATTAGCCCATAAAAACATATCATTAAAATTTGGATTAGTTGAAAGAAATGATTTGTCTCCATCTGTTCCTAAACAAGCTAAAAATTTATGATAAGTTTTTTTATTAAAATAATCACTTGTTGCAGCCTTTATACCAGTTTCTGGTGTTTTAACCTCAATAGCAATAAAAGGTATTCCATTTACATAATAAGCAAAATCTGGAAATTCCGATTCTTTTAATATACCTTTATCTACAATCTTTTTTTCTTTAATAATTGTTATTTTATTATTAGATGAAGAATATTTATTTAAATCTAATACTTTATAGTAAATAACTTTATCATTTCCATCTTTATCTTTCAATGAAATAGTTTTAGATTTTAAATCAAAATATAAATTATGTTTTTCTAAATTATTTTTTGATTTATCAAATTTATAAATAAAATCTTCTAATATTTTATCAATAATATCTTGTTTAGAAATATGTTTAAAATTATTAAATATATCTTCATTTAAAGAAGATATAGCATAAATTAATTCATCAATAAGTAAATAGTTATGTTCTTGTAATTGAGGAATATTTTTAAATTCTTCTTCTATTATTTCAATATTAAGGTTATATTCAAAATATGTTTTTATAATATCTTGAATTTTCTTTTCCCATTTATGAGATTTAATTTCCATTTCTGGGATTTGAAGTGAATTCTTCTTTAAATTATCTAATTCTTTCTCATTACATAAAATATTATCTATTAATTTATATTGTTCTTGATTTATTTTCATAATTAGAATCCTTTAATTCTGCTGGTATTTTACATCTTTTTGAATAATTTAAATGTAAAAATAAATTTTTTTTATAAAGATTATATCATCTTTTTTCTTAATATCATATTAATTGAATTTTTCTTAAAGTTTTTGATTTCATTATTTAATCCTTAATCTTCCACTTAATAATTCTTGTTTTAAATAAGTAAATTGTTTTTCTTCTTTTTTTATTTCTTCCTCTAATTTGTCAATTATATTATCTAATTTAGTTAGTTGTGTTGAAATCAATGTTTGTTCTGTTTTTGTTGTTGGTAAAGGTAATTTTAAATTTTCAATACTTTTTTTACTTAAATTTTTGGCAGTGCTACCTGTTGCTATTTGTTTAAAAAATTTTTGATTTTGATTTATAAGATAGTGAAAAAAATAATTATTTGATTTTAAGTTTTTAAAAGTACCTATTCTCTGATTTAAAAAAGTATTTTTTTCTTTAACAATAACAGTTGTTCCAATAAATTCAGCAGTAGGAGTTAAATCATCCATTGCTAATATAATATCTCCTGAATTTAATATAAATCTATTATTAGGATTTTTTAAATATAATTGATTATTAGATATATATTTATATTGACCCTCAAAATCAATATTTCCTATTTTTAATAATTTATATAATGTTTTTTTATCGGTCACTTCATTTTCTTTAAATGCAAACCCAGGAAAGAAAATAGCTATATCACCTATTTTTTTCACAATCCAATCCATAGGGATTTCTAAAATTCTGCCATTTATTTTCTCATTTTTCCAATTATTATCTGGATTTTTATAAAATTCAATTTTTTTATAAAAATCTTCATTTATCCATTTTTCAAAATCTTCTTTTTTATTTTCAACTATTTCAAAAATTTTAATTTCTTTATCATCTAAAACAATAAAATCTTGTGTAATATAACCTATTTTTAAAGCAATAGATTGTGCCTCTTTTGTCAATTTAATTCTTAATCTTCCAGAAAGTAATTCTTGTTGAAAATAAGTTCGTTGTTTTATATATTTTCTAAGATATTCTTGCTTTTCCTCTATTAAAGTTTCTTGTTTAGTTAAAATTGAAACTATTTTTTTTTGCTCTCTTATTGTTGGCAAATATAATTTTAATTTTTCAAATAATGTTTTTGATAAATGTTTTAAACCACTTCCTTGAAAAGAAATTTCTAATAATTTAATATTTGTCTTAAAATAATAATAATAATATTTACTGTTAATATCTAATATATCAATAGATAAAACATCTGTTGTATAACTATGTTTTTCATTTATATAATGAATACTTGGCAATCCACCTGTGCTAAGTAAAATACTTTCTTTATTTGAAATATAATTATTCATAAATAAAGTTTGCTTTTCACTGCAATTAAATAATGGTATTGTTCCATTACTTAATGCTTCTTTTGGACTATAAATACTTTTTTTATTTTTTTTGAATAACAAGTAATTGTCAAAAACACCCCAATCCATAGGTATCTCTACAATTCTACCATTTATTTTCTCAGTTTTCCAATTATTATCTGGATTTTTATATAATTGAATATTTTTTAAACTAATATCTTCAATTTGATTATTAATATTATTTTTAATATTATTATTCATATCAAAACCCCTATTTATTTTTATTAGAATCTTCTAATTCTAAAATCATATTTAAAATATTATCCATTTCATTCTCCTGTGATTGGATATTTTCTTTAAGTTCTTTTTTATCTTCTATTAATTGAACTATATCAATATCTTCTTCTGGCTCATCTTTAAAAATATATCTTTGGACTGATAAATTCAAATCATTTTCTTCAATATCAGCTAATTCAACATATCCTGAAATACCTTCCTCAGTAATTCTTTCCAAATAATTTTTAGTTGATTTTTCTTCTTGCCAATCAAAGAATTTACCTTTTTTAATATATTCCTCACTTGCATTTACCATGAAAATTTTACCTTTATCAGCTGGTTTTTTATCTTTATTGATAATCCACCATACAACAGGGATTTGTGTTGTTTGAAACATATTTGAAGGCAAAATAATTAAACCTTCTATAATATCTTCTTCAATGAGTTTTTTTCTAATATCTTTTGTAGAATCTTTAAATAAAGTTCCTAATGGTAATAAAGTTCCTGATTTTCCATTTTCTTCATTTAATAAATCAATAATAGTTAAAAGAAAAGCTATATCACCATCACCTTTTTTCGGAACGCCATAACACCATCTTTCCTCATCAGCATTTACAGCATATTCATAACCATAATTTTTTAAACCATATGGAGGATTAGCAACAATTAAATTAATTTTTTTTCGATGTTTTCCTATATATTTTTGATAATCTTCAATTGTATTACCTTGATAACTAATATGATTTTCATAGTTTTTAAACATCATATTAACTTCCCCCATAATTTCGGATGTTTCACCTTTTTCTTGTGTAATTATTTCAATTCTTCTATTTACCATGTCAATTATATCTTTTGTTGATTTAGAAGGATTTGCTAATTCTATTTGTTTTTTTAATAAATCTGCTAATTCTAAGACAAAAGAACAAGAACCACTTGTAGGGTCTCCAATTTTAATTTCACTATTTTTAGGCATTATTGGTTGTAATGTAGGTAACAATTTTTTAATTAATGGTGTTGGAGTAAAAAATTCTCCACCTTTTTTACCTGCACCTTCTGCAAATGTCGAAATAAGATACATATAACTTTGTGAAAAAATATCTTCACTTGCATTTTTATAACTAAAAGAATACTCATTCAAAAGTTTAATCATCTCCATAAAAACATAATTTGGGACTTTTTTTGTATTTTTAATTTTGGACATAAATTCAGTTACTTCAAAAATTCTTTTGATTTTTTCATATTTACCAACAGCTCTAAATGAATTGATAACTTCTTCTAAAAAGTCTTGTTTAGTTTTAGATTTAGTTTTAATCTCTAAATTATATTTTTTAAGCTTTACAATTCTTTCAACGCCACTATCATTTTCTTCAAAATTAACAATGTCATCCCAGATAACACCATACCAAGGCAACATATTATCTTTTACAGAATAAATACCATTTTCTTCTTTAATATCTTCAAAAGTTTTTTCAATATAATTATCAGGGTAAGATTGTTTGTTCGATATATAAGTAAAGTTATCTTCAGTAATTACTTCATTTATTAAATATTCTTCTCTAATATCAAGTAGTCTTTTTATTACTAATAAAGGAATACTTACTCTCATATAATCCATTACATCATCTAAAGCACTTTTATCTCTAATTAAATCTGCTATATTCCATAAAATATTTTCAAGGTCTTGAAGTGTTAATTTTTTAATAATATTAATATTATTTAATTCTATCTTTTCTAATAAAAATTCTTCATTATTCTCCTTATAAAGAAAAATAGATTCTATATCAGATATTTTAATTGCCTTAACTTTACCATCTTTAATAATCTTTAATCTGCCATTTAAACTTACATATATATTATTTAAATAATCAATGTGAAAACTATCAGGAGTTCCTTCTTCATCTTCTTCTAATTTAAAATCTAAAAATTCTAAATTATAACCATTACAAAAAGGTTGTTTTCCTAAGCTTATACAAATTTTTTCATTATCTACGACTTTAAATATCTCTTCCCTTTTTTTGTTTTTACCAGTTAAAATAAAATAATTTTCAGTCGTTTCTTCAAAATCATCTACTTTGAGTTTAGCGGCATCACTTAACCCTAATTTAGTTGATAATTTATGTAATTTGTTTTTATCATTTAAATAAAAATATTGATAATTCCCATTTTTATTAATTTTGTAAAAAATTTTATTAATATTTAATTCAATAGGAACTAAAATACTGTTTATTTTATAAATTTCTTTTTGTTTAACAAATTCACTATCTAACATTTCAGTCATAGTTAAATCTTGAATTATTCTATTATGAATAGTTTCTATTTTTTTATAACCATTTTTTGTCAAAGTTTCTTTTTTGTAAAAAGTGGTTGGAAATTCATCAGTTGGATTTTTCATATTTTCCCATGATAATAAAATAATATTATCTTTACTATCTTTATATGAGTCTGTAAAATAAATATCCTCACTTATTAAATGTTTAATATACATATTAGGTGTTCCTTGTTATAAAAGTTATTGAAAAGTAAAAGTATTATAACAGAATTAAATTAAAGTTTTCTTAATAAAATCTAAAAAATTTAATATTATAATTATTCTATAAAATAAATTCTAAAAGTCCATTTTGAAAAATAGGGACATCATATCTTTTAATATTCTTATTTTTAATTTTATTTTGAATATAATAATCGGAATCTTTATCAAAATCATTATTATCATATTTGATATATTTAATATCACAAGAATTAATAGGGAAATGATAATCCAATAAACTATCACATCTAAAATCACATAAACCTGTGTCTTGTATATGATTGATAATGCTATACATTAAATCCTTAACAATATTAAGAAAATATTGGAAACATTTATTACATTTAGATTTGTTAATGATATAATGTTCTTGAATATATTGATAATTCCAATTTTTGTTAGAATGGTGTTTGTTAGAACAAAGTATATTGTTTTTATATTTACGAGTAATACCATTATCTAAATGATTTTGTATAAAATCATTTATAAAAAGTTCATCAATATTATCAATTAAATCAATATTAGTATTATTAGAAAATAATAATGATAAAGGTGGAACATATTTATTTTCATTTGAATAAAAATTGAAAAGATAATGATTTCTTTTGAACCATATTTTTAAATCATCAGAAATATTATTGAAATTAATAGTAAATTTTATATTCTTACCATCTTTTTTTCTATTACTTTTATAAAAAATAATATCAAGTTGTTTATAATAATTATCTTCTTCAAACTGATTTTTATATTTTTCTCTTTTGTTAATAATGAGATACATATCATATGAATTTAATTTATTAAAAAAATTATTTAAATTTTCATAATTTATATTTAAAGTATCAAAACCAGATATTAATAATCCACAATGGAATTCCTCTTCTATAAAATCATTTATATCATATCCAAATAACAAATATTTTAATATATTTCTATTTTCAAATTTAAAATGTTCGAATTTTATATTTTTTAAACGATGATGATTTTTACCAAGATAATATGTTGAAGTATATAAATTGTAAGACAATATGCAAACCTATTATAGAAGAACAAAAATGTATATTTTAATAATTTTAAATTTTATAATAATACCTTAAATAAATATATTTTAAAAAAAGTGTAGTTAGTGATATACACAAAGGTTCAAAGAAAAAAATAAAGACAGTTATGATTTTAAAATGACATTAAACAATAATGATTTGATAAGAGAAATAAAAACAGAAAAAACACAATATGTATTAATTCCAGATAAAATTGATTATGAACTGTTTTCAACAAAGGAAGAAAAAACAATTTTTCTAAATGGATATTATATAAAAACTAATAAAGATTTTCCAAAAACAATAGAACTATATATTGTAAAATCTCTATATAAAGGAAAAGATAAAGTGATAT
>Ga0256828_1002586_pt1 | contig 10694 bp, 11 predicted proteins | sample CV88metaG_FD_185993 | JGI IMG/M metagenome (GOLD analysis project Ga0256828, IMG submission 185993) | Hydrothermal vent microbial communities from East Pacific Rise, Pacific Ocean - CV88 | ecosystem: Environmental > Aquatic > Marine > Hydrothermal vents | place: Pacific Ocean: East Pacific Rise... | reverse complement strand
AAAGTAGTGTTCGTGGGTATTTAGTTTATCTATTAGAAGATGGATGCGAGATTGAAGAAGTTTGAGAAAGAAAATATAAAGGGAAGAGGTGAGGCCGAAGCCTCATTTAGGACTGGGCAGTGGTTACTGTGCAGGGATAGACATCCATTTTTGTCCTAGAGCAGCAAGGTAACCTGTCTTTTCCATACGGTCAAGGAAGTTCTGTGTCCAGTTGATGAAGTGTGTATCATTACCTTTAACAGCGATACCGATAGGCTCGTAAGTCAAACGAGAGAAAATCGATACAAAGTTGTCATCAGGGTTGTTGACAACAGTTGCTTGACAGATTGGAAAGTCAGTTAACATTGCATCTGCCTTACCGTTACGTACCATCTCAACAGCAGTGTCTTGTGACTTAGCTGGAATGATCGTTGCTTTTTTCATTAGTGCTTTAGCAAATGCTTCACTTGTAGAACCTTCGATAACGACTAGGTTATTACTCTTATCTGCAAGTTCATCTTTTTTAGCGTTTGCAAGATCTGGCATCTTAGTGATCAGACACTTCCCAGAGGTAAGGTATGGACCAACAAATGCAACCTTAGTATTACGTTCAGGTGTCATTGTATAGTTTGAAAGAACAACATCGACTTTACCTTCTTGAACAGCAGTTGCTAGTTGATCTAGAGGCATGACTTTAATAGTAAGCTTTACTTTAAGTGCTGCTGCCATTACAGTAGCAAGATCGATATCAAGACCAACAACATCACCATTTTCAAGTTGACGTGTCATTGGTGTCATGTTTCCAGATGTACCTAGAATCAGCTCACCTTTCTCCTGTACTTTAGCGATCGTAGATGTTGGTGCTGGATTTGCGCCACCACATCCTGAAAAGAGTAGTGTTAATGCAACGAGTGCAGCGAAGATACCTTTAGATAGTGTCATCGTGTTTCCTTATGTTAATTTGAGGCGTATGATAGCACCTTTTGGCAAATGTTTATGATATGGAGAGCTGCTCGCAAGAGAGATTTAAGTAAATAACTTACTTTAACCTTAAATTAAGTACCACTTAAGTTTATATCCCTATACTTCCGCTACCAAAAATTAATGAAAGGGTGCAATATGAAATTTACAAAAATTGCAACACCTGAGCAGATTAAACAAGACTGGATCTTGATCGATGCTGAAGGTAAGACTTTCGGTCGTTTGATCACAGAGGTTGCAACACACCTTCGTGGTAAAAACAAGCCGTACTATACTCCAAACCTTGACTGTGGTGACTACGTAGTTATCATCAATGCTTCTAAAGCAAAGTTCAACGGTGCTGGTAAACTAGCAAACAAAGAGTACTTCTCTCACAGTGGATACTTCGGTTCTACTAAGAGTGTTAAGATGACAGATCTTCTTGAGAACAACCCTGAGAAACTGTTTAGACTTGCAACACGCGGTATGCTTCCAAAAACGAAGCTTGGCCGTGCAATGTTGAAAAAACTAAAGATTTACGCTGGTGCTGAGCATCCTCACACAGCGCAAATCGCTAAGTAAGGATTGATAGATGGCAAAAATCTACGCAACAGGACGTCGTAAAGCGTCTATCGCTAAAGTATGGTTAACTCCAGGTACAGGTCAAATGACAATCAATGGTCTTTCACTAGACGCATGGTTAGGTGGTCTTGAGGCGAAGAAACTTCGTGTTAAGCAGCCTTTGGCACTAACAAAACAAGATACATCTGTTGATATCGTTGCTACTACTCTTGGTGGTGGTTTCGGTGGTCAAGCAGACGCTCTTCGTCACGGTATCTCTCGCTGTCTAGTAAAGATGGACGACTCTTTCCGTGCTATCCTCAAACCAGAGGGTATGATGACTCGTGATTCACGTGTTGTTGAACGTAAGAAACCAGGTAAGCGTAAAGCACGTCGTTCACCTCAGTTCTCTAAGCGTTAATCGTCACACTTTTTATCAATGCCCTTTTGGGCATTGTCTCTCTCTTTTTAAACATACACTTTTCTTTTATACTATCAATTTTATTGAACGTTTTATCCTCTTATATTTAATTCTCTTTTCACACCATATTTGTTAAAATTCATTTTAACTTTTTCTGCTTTTCACTAAAGCTTCTATTCCTTTAAGTTTAGAGGTTTTCCGAGTAGCGCTAAAAGTAGAAAATGAATGTTGCCTTTATGGGACAACGCAAGGAGCAGTAAGTTGAATAAGATCACAATGGCACTGGCATCATCATTGATTGCTATGAGTGCTTCAGCAGCAACTACAACAGATGTTACTAATCCTGTAGACTGGTTTGCTGAGGGTGAAGCCCACGGTAATATTAAATACTACTTTATTGAGACACAGAAGAGAAGCAGTGGTAAAGACGATTTTAAAGCCTATGCTAATTCCATCGGTGGTAAGTTAGGCTATACAACAGCAAAACTTTATGGTTTTAGTCTTGGCGCTACGTTTATGACGACTAACCCATTTGCACTGCCAAGTGTGGTAGACACATCGATTATTGGACGTGACAATGGTGTACAAGGCGGAGATCCTACTGAAGGTTTTTCTGTTCTTGGAGAAGCTTATTTAGATTATAAACACCAAGGCTTTAATGCATGGTATGGTCGTAGAGTGGAAAAGACACCGCTTGTTAATCCTAAAGAAGTTCGTATGATCCCATCTTCTATTGAAGGTGGTGACATCTCTTACAGTTTTGAAAATGGATTGAAGTTGGGTGCAGGTTATCTTGATAAGTTCAAGCAACGTACATCAAGTCGTTTTCATAATATGATCAAACATGCATTGGGTGATAAAGCTATTGCTATTACTGGTAGTGATAGAGGTAGTGTCATACCTGCTTATTTAGAGTGGAGAGATGCTCACCATACTGTACGTGTATATAACTACTTTACACAAGACTTTGTTAACTCGACGTATTTTGATGCGGTACATAAACATCAAGTGAATGAAGATTTTACATGGTTTGCTGGTATACAGGGTATGCATCAACACGGAATCGGTTATGCAAAGTCTGCAACATTCTCTGCGGGACTAGCAGATAAAAATGCACCTGATATTCAAGCTAATGCAGATATTAATGCACGTTTCTTTGGTCTCAAAGCAGGTGCGACGTTTAATGAGAGTAGCTTTTTATTAGCCTATACCAATGTACTTGGCTCACGTGACAATGAGCACAACTCGTTAGCACTTCCGTGGGATGGAACACCACTCTTTACGGACATGATTACTTCCAATGACCTCTTTACTTCTAACTACGGTCAGGGTATGACAAGTAGTGGTGGTTACATCGCTGGTACCTCAGGTATCAAAGCGGGGTATACACAGAAGTATGATTTTACAGGGGTAAAAGGTTTCAAGTCTGTTTTATCATATGCTTACTATGATAACAATAACTTTGTGGATGCACAACAAGATATTAACCTGGTCCTTGCTTATGGTATCAGTGATTTCTCATTAGCATTAAAAGGTATTTGGGTTAAGAATAATGCTGGAAATACTGCTGCAGATACAGATGTCAAAGCAGGTGAGACAGGTGCTTCAATCTCTCAGATCGATCATTTAGATCAGTATCGCGTTATTGCGAACTGGAAATTTTAATTAAAGGTAACAACATGAAAAAGACAATTTTAGCAATGAGTGCTGCAGTAGCACTATTTATGACAGGATGTGCTTCTGACGAAGCTAAGGCACCAGCAGTAGAGAAAGCCGCACCAGCAGAACATGCAGAAGCAGCACATCATGAGAAACACTGGAATTATACTGAAAATGGACCAGCGCACTGGGAAGAGTTTTCTAAGACATGTGGAACAGGTCACGCACAGTCACCGATTAATATTATCCCGGGTAAGACAGTCTCTATGGATCACCAATATGACATCACAATGCACGAAGATGTAAATACAGAAGCAGCGATTATTGATAATGGTCACTCTATCAAGGTAACACCAAAGCAGGGTGGTACGATCACACTTCATGGTGAGACATTTAAACTTCTACAGTTCCACTTTCATGGTAAGAGTGAGCACACTGTAGATGGTAAGCGTTATGACATGGTTATGCATATGGTTCATCAAAATCCAAAGACAAAGCAACTTGCAGTTGTTGCTGTCTTCTTTAAAGAAGGTAAAGAAGATCCAGTGCTTAACAAAGTCATTGAGAATATTGGTGGTGAAGCAGAGATCGATCCTAAAAACTTCCTACCAAAAGACACAGCACACTACTATCACTATGTAGGTTCATTAACGACACCACCATGTTCTGAAAATGTTCAGTGGTACCTACTTAAAGAGCCAGTAGAAGCTTCTAAAGCACAGATCGATGCATTTAGAAAGTACTATGTTGATAATGAACGTCCTGTTCAAGAGCTTTACGATCGTAACGTAGAGTCAAACTAATGTAGGTAGAGTAGTTTAGCTACTCTACTTCATCTTCTTTCTACCACTATCTTCCCATTTTATCTGTTCAAACATATTTTTGTTATTCCAAATCAGCTATACTTTTGTCTGAAATTATATAGTTTTAGATCAGAGAAGAGGTGAACCGTGGCAGCAGAAACATTGATCAAAGGTAATGAACTTTTCCAACAGAGTTATTTTAAGAAAAATGAGAAAGAGCTTCTTCGTTTGGCTAAAGAGGGACAAAACCCAAAAACCCTCTACATTGGTTGTTCGGACTCTCGTGTGATTCCAGACCTGATGATGCAGACAAAACCAGGTGATATGTTTGTTATTCGTAATGTTGGAAATTTTGTAGCTCCTTATAGTCCAAGCCTTGATTACCATTCCACTGCTTCAGCTATTGAGTATGCGGTGAGTGTTCTTAAAGTCAAAGAGATCATTATTTGTGGGCACACGCATTGTGGTGCGTGTAAAGCACAGTTTGAGGATATAACAGATCCTGAGCTTATTCATACTAAGCAGTGGCTGAAGTTAGGTGCGCCGGCTAAAGAGCTTGCTGTGAATGCGATAGGTATTGATGCTGATAAAGAGCGTCTATTACGTTTGACAGAACAATTTTCGGTGATTACTCAGCTTGAAAACCTCTTGACTTATCCTTCGGTACAACGTCGTGTTAAGAGTGAAGAGATTCGAATTCATGGCTGGTACTATGATATTGAGAGTGGGAACATAGAGTACTATGATCCAGAATATAGTCTATTCCAACCTCTCAGCTTTTTAGAAGAGTAGTAAAAGTTCCAGCTGCGGCGAGATTTGCACTTCAGCTCACTGCTCCACGTGCACTAGCACGCTATCGAGATCGCTTCAGCACAACTCATACCCCATCTGAAACTTTTATCTGAACAATTGTTTTTGTGATGAGCTTCATCTTCACTATTTATTATCTTTCTGTATAATCCTTCAAATTATTTAAGGGATTTTAATGTCTAAAAAACTATTGATTATTGGGGCAGTGATCGTTGCTGTTCTTGCAGGGCTTCCACTTGTGGGGAATATGGGTGTTAAGAAGATCACGGAAGAGCGTATTTCGATGCTTGAAGCCAATGGTATCAAAGTAGATCAGAGTGATAATGGTTCAAGTTACATGACGACGAAAGAACATTATGAGTTTACTTTGGAAGATGCTACGGCATTTAAGCACTACCTTTCTACTCTTTCTCAGGCACAGGTACCTGCTTACTTGAGCACGATGCTTGATGATGTCGTAATGGGTGCTGATGTTGAGTACTCTAACCTTCTCATAAGTAGTGATATTATGATCGATTTATATCCAGTGGCCTTTAGTCAAGAAGCCGGTGAACGTATGAAAACGGAAGACTCTAAATTATATGAGCAGATGGTCGTGATGCTAGAAAATCGTGAGTTTATGTATCACATGGAGTATGACATATCGGGTGAGCGTTTCAAAGGAAATATCAAAGATATTGACAAAACAATTACCTTTGAAGACGGTCGAACCGCTCAGATAGTGTTTGAAAAAGCAACATTTACAGGTAAAGGAACATTGGTAGAGCCTAAAAGTGTAGATCTTAATGTAAATAAAGCGAATTTAGACTTCTCATTACCTGATGATACTAAGATGAAATTAATGATGGAAGATCTTTCGAGTCAAAGTGTCTTTAGTGCTAAAAATAGTTTTGATTTGACGTATAAGGTAAAACGCCTTAATTTTCAGTTCCATGATAATACCTCTACACTAGAAGTAAGTACGACAGACTTGGAGACGACTTCAATATCCGTGACAACAGATGGCAAGCTAAAAACATCGGTAGACGCAAGCGTAAAAGCATTTAGCATGCATGACCAAAACAACTCTGTAGCCTTAGTAGACTTTACTTTTACGATGGATGCAGACAACATTGATGAAGCAGCATATGAAGCATTCCAAAAAGCGTCTGAGCAGTCAGCAGCAGGATCACAATACACTATGTTAGCAGCAGTTGGTGTTGTCTCTAAAGGTTTTAAGGTTGATATTGAAAAGCTTAGTGTGGAGAAGATCGCTATCAATGGTTCTAAGATGATGGATGGATTTAACCATACTATAAAGATTGATGTCAAAAAAGATGAGAACCTTATGCAAAAGCTTCAAGTCTCTCCAATGGCACTGCTTCAAAATATTGATATTGATGCGAAGTTGAATTTTGCTTCAGAGTTTTATGCATATATGAAAGCACAGGGTAATAACTTAACGATGGCAGACAGCTTTGCTAAGATAGATGGCGATGATGTACTTTTTGATATTATTTTAAAAGATGGTAAAGTGAGTGTTAATGGGAAAAGTCTATAGTTATTAGTGAGTGGGTTTCGCTGCGCTTACGTTAGTGAAGGCTACGCTTTTTTGTTAGTGGATTAAGTGCTACTTAATCTTATGAATGTTTTTATACTAACCCACTAACCCACTAACCCACTAACCCACTAACCCACTAACCCACTAACCCACTAACCCACTAACCCACTAACCCACTAACCCAACACTATGTTATAATCTTTCTAAAAAAGAAGCCATTTGAAACTTTTTATGACACTTCTCTTCCCTCTGTTTCTTGCGGCAAGTACCTTACATTTAAGCACCTCTTCTAACCCTTCACGTATAAACCCTATTTTAGCAACGGACTCTGCAAGTTCAGAGATCGCGAACCATATCTTTAATGGTCTTGTGAAGTATGACAAAGATGCTAAAGAGATCATTGGTGACTTGGCAGAACGATTCTATTTTGAAGATAATGTCACTTTGATATTTGAGTTGAGACAAGATGTGACATGGCAAGATGGGGAGCCTTTTAGTGCAAAAGATGTTTTGTTTACTTATGAACTGATCAATTCACCTCAGGTTGTTTCACCCTATACATCAACATTCCGTATGATAAAGTCCGTTGAAGTTGTCAACAGGTATAAGCTCAAAGTGACCTATAAAGAGCCATATTTTAAGGCTTTAGAACTTTGGATGAGTGGTATTCTTCCTCAACATCTGCTTAAAGATGAGACCAATATGATGAGCTCAGAGTTTAACACGCACCCTATTGGTACAGGACCTTATCGTCTAAGTAAGTTGGAGTTTTCTAAAAACATAGAGTTGAGTGCTAATGAAAACTACTTTGAGCATAAACCGAAGATCGATAAGATCATCTATCATGTTATCCCTGATGCGAATACGCGATTTTTGATGTTAAAGACGCAAAAGATTGATATAGGCTCACTAGAAGCGATGCAGCTGGAGCGGCAGATAGAACCTTCATTTTTTAACAACTATAAAATCATTGAAGAGATCGCACATGCGTATACTTACTTAGGATTTAATCTTCGTCGTGAAAAGTTTCAAGATCCAAGAGTAAGAGAAGCACTCTCTCTTGCAATAGACCGAGAAGAGTTAGTCGACATACTTTTTATGGGACATGGGCAGGTCTGCACGGGTCCTTTTCTTCCTGGGGGTCCTTCGTTTAACAACACGGTTAAAGCACCTAAGAAAAATATAACGAAAGCTATAGCATTATTAAAAGAAGCAGGGTACGACGAAGAGCATCCTTTTACCTTTGAGATAGCGACTTCTAATTCTAGCTCTATTCGTCCCTATGCAGCACAGATCTTGCAACATCAATTTGCTAAAGTTGGTGTTGAAGTAAAACTACGAGTGATGGAGTGGCAAGCTTTTTTGAACATGGTGGTATTTCCAAGAGAGTTCGACACCGTATTATTAGGTTGGTCACTCTCCTTGACACCTGACCCTTATCTACTATGGCACAGTGATAGTGATCGACCTGGTGCATTTAATTTCATCGGCTATCACAATAAAAAAGTAGATAATCTTATAGAGACAATGCAAGGTACAATAGAGCGAGAAGCATTAGCCAAGATCCAGCAAAAGATCTTTAAAGCGATAGTAGAAGAGAATCCCTATCTCTTTTTGTTCATTCCTAACTCTATTCAAGTCATCAATAAAAAAATTGAACCAATTGAACCCACTCTCAATGGCATCTGGCATAACTATATAGAGTGGGAAATAAAGGATTAACGTGACCATACTTTTTGATTTGGACGGAACACTTATTGATTCAACGGAAGCGATTTTAGAGAGTTTCCATAACTCATTTGATGTGTATGACTATCCACATGCGGATGATGAGGCGATTAAGGCCCTTATAGGACACCCGTTAGATGTGATGTATCGTGAACTAGGTGTTGATAAAAGTATGGTGTGGGATTTTGTAACAACCTATAAAGAGTATTATCGTGTTATCTCAACACAAAAGACGGTACTTCTTCCGCATGCGAGAGAAGCGGTTGAGCTTGCATCTACCTTTGCACGTTTAGGCATTGTAACGACAAAGACAGGAAAATACTCTCAAGTATTGATGGAACACTTTGGCTTAATGGACTATTTTGAAGTATTAATCGGTCGTGAACATGTTGAAAACCCTAAGCCGCACGCCGAGCCGATTGAAAAAGCCATCGCTAAAATGGGTGTGAGTAAAGAGAACTGCTGGATCATTGGAGATACACGTCTTGATCTAGGATCTGCAAAAAATGCAGGTATTGGAAGTGTAGGTGTCCTAAGTGGATACGATAATGCTGAACAATTAAAAACATTAACTGATATTATAGATACCGATGTACTCCAAGCAGTGACAAGGCTCAAAAAGATGGTAGAAAAGTCACGTTAAAACCACCCTTTTCCCAATCCTAAAAGAGTGAAGCTTCATTTAAGAGCATCTTGTTTAAAATACATCATATTCAGATTTCTGTTGATTCAGAAGGTTAATTAAGGAGATTTTATGCTCGAAATTAGATGGCATAGCCGTGCTGGTCAAGGTGCAGTTACAGGTGCTAAGGGTTTAGCAGATGTGATTTCTACGACTGGTAAAGATGTTCAGGCGTTTGCATTTTATGGTTCAGCAAAACGTGGTGCAGCAATGACTGCCTACAACCGTGTTGATGATCAGCCGATCATGAACCATGAGAAATACATGGAGCCAGATTATGTTTTTGTTATCGATCCTGCGCTTGTTTATACAACAGATGTGACGGTCAATGCAAAAGAGAACACAGTCTTCATTATTACGACACACATGAACACTGAAGAGCTTGTTGCTTCCCAGCCAAAGCTTGAAGGTAAGACTGTTTATACACTTGACTGTATTAAGATCGCACAAGAGACTATTGGTCGTGCTATCCCTAATACACCGATGTTGGGTGCATTTATGAAAATCTCTGAGATGTATGACATCGAGTTTTTTAAAGAGAACATGCAACGTGTTCTTGCGAAGTTGCCACAAAAGATTGTTGATGCTAATATGCTTGCGATTCAGCGTGCATATGACGAAGTGAAATAAGGAGCTATAGATGCAAAATAACGGATGGGATGAATTCGAAATCGGAGCGATGCTTCGTTCATTTAATGGTGAAGTCAAAGATCTCTCGACAACACTTCAAGAAGACCGTAACTATTCAAGTAATAACTCGTTTACTGCAAGTGTTGCTGACTGGCGTATTGAAAAGCCAATCTTTAGTAAAGACTTCTGTATTGATTGTCAATTTTGTTGGATCTATTGTCCAGACATCTCTATTATCTCTCGTGATAAAAAGATGATTGGTATCGATATGGATCACTGTAAAGGGTGTGGAATCTGTGTTGAGGTTTGTCCTACAAACCCTAAATCACTTCTAATGTTCCCAGAACAAGCGGATGAAGAGACAGAACTGGCTAGATGGCCGGAGAAAGATAAAGAGGAAAAATAATGGCATTTGATAAAATGGAATTACGTGACGTAGAAGTATGGGATGGTAACTTTGCTGCTGCTCAAGCACTTCGTCAAGTACAGATTGATGTTGTAGCAGCGTACCCGATTACGCCATCAACACCGATCGTTGAAGGTTATGCTAAATTTTTGGCAGACGGTTATGTAGAAGGCGAGTTCGTAATGGTTGAGTCTGAGCATGCTGCAATGTCAGGATGTATCGGTGCTTCTGCTGCAGGTGGTCGTGTTGCAACAGCAACCTCTTCTCAAGGTTTTGCACTTATGGTTGAGACACTTTACCAAGCTTCTGGTATGCGTCTTCCTATCGTTCTTAACGTAGTTAACCGTGCGCTTGCTGCACCACTAAACGTTAATGGTGATCACTCTGACATGTATCTAGGTCGTGACTCTGGTTGGATCCAACTCGATGCGTACTCTCCACAAGAGGCGTATGACCTTAACTTCATCGCATTCAAAGTGGCTGAAGATCATGATGTGCGTCTTCCGGCGATGGTA
>Ga0256828_1002584_pt1 | contig 10704 bp, 11 predicted proteins | sample CV88metaG_FD_185993 | JGI IMG/M metagenome (GOLD analysis project Ga0256828, IMG submission 185993) | Hydrothermal vent microbial communities from East Pacific Rise, Pacific Ocean - CV88 | ecosystem: Environmental > Aquatic > Marine > Hydrothermal vents | place: Pacific Ocean: East Pacific Rise... | reverse complement strand
ATAGTTTATGATTATGAGACACATAAAGAATATATTTCTATAGATCCAAGAGAAATCTTTAATACAAAAGAAGAAGAGATTGAAATTATTAAAAAACATTTTAAAGTATTTTTATTTAAAACAGATTTAAATACTAGATCTCAAGCGATTAGACATAGGGTTAACTGGCAAGAATTATCTAGAAGATATGTCTCTGGAAAAAGAGTTGAATTTGAGTTCTTTATTTCAGATAAGATGAAAGAAGTTGTAACAGACGGTCATACAACACAAGACATTATTAATTTATGTGTTAAACATTATAACAATGCATTAGATCATCATATTAAACCAGAAGAAGCTAGAAGAATAATACCGCAAGCTATGTATACACAATATTGGGGAGGATTTATGAGTGATTATTTAGATAACTTCTATAAGTTAAGATTAGATAAACACGCTCAAAAAGAAATAAGAATGCTTGCTGAAACTATGAAGGAATTAGAATGTTAAAAATTATAAATATAATAGATTCTACTTTAGTAAACTTAATAATTTTATCAGTAATTTATCTATTTATACAAAAAATTACGATTTAAATACATCCGAAAAAAAAAAGTTTACATATAATTATTATGATCTTAACTTAGAGATTTAAAATATAAAAGTCTTTCGCTTACACGAAAAGTACGTGGTTGTAAGTTGTTGAAGTCGGTTATGGGACAGATACGTAAAACACAAAGAAGCCTAAGTTCGGATAGAATATGGTGAGTAGTCATAACGGTTAAATATAAGATCTTATAGGTCGAAAGTTTAACGCTAGTAGGATATAGTAGAAAGAATAACCTACAGAGGAAACTCAATCCTAAGTTAAGTGTAAACTTAATAAGGAAAACTCAGGTTGAGAAATTTAAGGACTTAGAAGAGAAATTATAGAAGTCTGTATATTTCTAATTATTATATAGGTGACTATATAATTAATATAACCTGCCGTCAGAACCTACAGGCACTTCTCGGGTTACTGTAGTACGGATTTGGATATAGGACTTGCTGTCCCGAGGCACGTCAAAATGCACAAACTAATGTTAGAGGTTAGTCTATATGTGCTACGTAATGGAATTCTTTAAATCCTCTCTAACAGGTCATAGACACATAGTGTCTATGTTAATTAATTATTTTTTTTTTCTTTAAATTCTATTATTTTCATAAATCTTTTAAAATCTTCTTTTGTACATTTACATCTATATGAATTCTTAAAAACTGTATGAAATAAACCATGACAGTTATTAGCTCTATAATCACATAGTGTAACGAGATTATCAGGGTCAAATATTTGATCTTTAAAATATCTAACAGAGTTTAAATGATGCACAACTCTTCCTTTTATACTTCCGCATATTATACATCTAGGATTTTTTCTAAGATGTATAATTCTCATTAATCTATATTCTCTACTATTTCTAATATTTTTACTCAAAATGCTCTCCTTATTTTTTTGTAAACATATAATAAATATGATAAGTCAAACTAGACTTATAAATTCACATTAAAAGGAAAAAAACAATGGCGGGCTTATTACATAATGAACTTACAGAAAGAGAGAATGAGTTATTAATGGATTTCGCACAGAAATACAACACCAGTTATGGTGAAATATTGGATTGGTTAGAAGTTGATATAGAAGACAAGAAAGTAATTATTAATAACAATTTACCTTTTTCTAATGATAACAAAGAAACAGCTGAAAAGTTTAAAGATGTCATTAGAAAACAAAATAGTTATATGAATATGCTTTCTGATATGGAGAGTTTACAAGTTAAACTAAATGTTTTTACAAATGGAGAATGTTGGATTTCAGGTGTTACTAAAGAAGGAAGAAATATTGATTGGTTAAAATGTATTAGACAGGAAGCATCAGAACTCATAGATAGTTTTAATTGGAAACACTGGAAAGATATTGCAAAAGAAGATGATATAGAAAATGCTAAAATGGAACTAGTAGATATTATACATTTTGTTATATCGTATTCTTTTATAAATGGTTTAAAAATTAAAGATGCTTGGAGTTATTTTGTATTTGATTACTATGAGAGTGATATTGTTGAAATAGTAGAAAAGTTAATCTTTAATACTTATCTTTTAGATAAAAAATATGAAGATTATATCATTGAAGAATCGTTGTCTGATAATAATATAGTCATTTTATGGGTCTTAATAGCTCAAATAGCTTATGAATTAAAATTCAGTTTAGAAGAGATATATGAACTTTATATAACTAAGAATGTTTTAAATATTTTTAGACAAACTCATGGTTATAAAGAAAATACTTATATTAAAAATTGGGGAAAAGATAAAAAAGAAGATAATGTAATCCTAAAAGAGATTTTAAATTATGTTAACAATGAGATTGAAAAACCTGAATATATAAATTCTGATAACAAAGAGTTCAGTTCTGATAATCTCTTAACTCTTCTTGAAGAATCATATGCATATTTAAATAAAGGTGTAAGATGGTAATTAAAATAGGAAAATATATAATAGGTTTAAAGTGGTTACAAAAACCTAAGATAGTTAAATGGCGTTATGAAGATGGTATAGTTACTATAAAATATAAGAACGATATTTATAATATAAAAGCAGGAGTTGGAACTATCGATATAAATTTTAACGGAATTATTGCTGTAACAGTTACATATATAGATAGTTTGATAGAAGATAAATTTATGCAGTTTAAAGTATCTCTTATTGATCTTAATCAAAAGACAATAAGAGAATTTATAAACCCTACATACGGAGTAAGCACGAATAAGTATCGACCACTCATTCTAGATTATAATGTACATAAAGAGCGATACGATAAAAGGACTAAGAATCTTTTTAATAAAAATGACATATTAATAAGAATAGAACAATTATATTTTACCGGTAAGGAGATATGGTTTATTCCATATATAAATTTTGACGAAGATCAAGTAGTATTTTTTGACCTTATTAATGGGGAAAAATATCAAGCATCTATAAAAGAAGCTGAAAAGATAATAATAGAAAATCTTATAGAACTTGATAAAGACGATAAGATAAAGATAGTTCATCAATGTGAACAATTTTTAACTCTATTTAAAACCGATAAAAGTTCTTTGTTCTTTTTAGATAAAGATAAAGAATCAGATGAGGTTAAAGTTATTTATCCGTTCGGAATAAAACTTTAAGAATACTAATTATATTGCAATAAATTATAAAAGGATAACAATGTCAGAAAATACACAAAAAGAAATTGAAACTACAGAAGAGACTAATGTATCTCAGATGCAAGAAAATGTAGAAGAACAAGTTCAACAAGAACCTACAATAGAAGAGATTAAAGATATTCATGAAAGAGCTCTAAAGTTATTAGAAGAATTTAAAGAAATTCAAAATCAAGATAATAATTTCGATGTACTTATGTTCTTTATGGCCGAGTTACTACTTCAGGCATCTGAATCAACTAAAACAAGCAGAAATCAGATTCTTCAACATATTAGATCTATTTCTCAATTTTTAAGACCTGAATTACATCCCTGTTTAGACATAATAGTTAATGCAGGTTATAGAGCTGATATAAATATCGTTAATGATGTTCTAATTCTTACAGAAGGAACATATGAAGGTGATCTAAATGAAGAGATTAATCAGGTAGTTTACGATATTAAAACAGCAGAGTTTAAAAGAGATGATTTTGGACTAGACGATAAGTTTAAAGATATTGTAACGCAAGTTTATAGAGCGATGTATGAAGACTATAAAGTCAGAGTTCAACAAACACAAGCGAGTCAGATTCAAAAAACAGAAGAAATTAAAGAAGAGTCTGAAGATAATTAACTATTTAGAGACTATATAGTCTCTAAATAGTTTTTGTATATTTTTATTTTTAAAAGGAAGTATTTAATGGAAACGCTAGATAGATTATTAGAACTTAAAACCAAATATGATAAAGCATATTATGAGGGAATTGCTTTAGTATCAGATGAGGAGTATGATGTATTACTAGATAAGATTGAAATACTCGGAGGTAAAATAGAAAAGCCAGGAGTTAAAAGTAAAAGAAATAAAGTTAAGCATTTGAATAAGATGTTATCTCTTAATAAAGTTATTTCTTATGTAGATGTAGTTAATTTTTTCACATGTATTTTTGATAATCCAACGTTCTTAACTATGAACAATAACACAGACGTAATTGTAACACCAAAATATGACGGCATTGCTATAGAACTCATATATAAAAAAAGAAAAAAGAATGTTTTTGAGTTAGAAGATATTATTACTAGAGGAGATGGAAATTATGGTGTATCTGTTTTAGATAAATTAAAAGATAATAACAGACTAGTAAAAGTAATAGATTTTGCTATCTTAGAAGAGTATAAAATAAAATTTACAACAGATAAGGAAATGATATCTTTTTTTGCAGAATTGATTCCGAGTAAAAAAGTATTTAAAAAATATAAAGAAAAGAATCCAAAAGTAAAACATAGTAGAAATACCACAGCTTCATTAACAGTTACAAAACTAAAAGATAACTTAACAACTAATGACAAAGAATTTATTAATAATTTAAGTTTTAAAGTTCATACATCTAAAGACTTAGGTCTTTTTAGATATGAATTTGAGTTAAATTTAATTTATGCTTTAGGATTTGATATGGTTGATTATCAAAAATATACTATAGAAGATGTTTATGATAGAAGTGATGTAAATTTTGAGATAAGAGATTATCTTATAGACGGGTATGTATTTAGAATAGATGATTCTCAATATTCATTAATTTTAGGAGAAACAGATCGGTATCCAAAATACGCCATAGCGTATAAACCTTTTTCTAAATCATCTACTGCGGTTATAAAAGATATAAGATATAATTTTAATACTAAAGGCGAGCTAATACCTATTATAGAAATTAAACCTATTGAGTTAGATGGTTCGACAATAAAAAATATATCTTTATCTAATGTATCAAAATTATATAGATTAAATTTAAAACCAAATGATAGAATTATCGTTGAGAGAAAGGGAGGAGCAGTTCCTGTTATAAAAGATGTTTTATTTTCAGATAGAGATAAGATAGACTTAATTAAGAGTTGTCCAAAATGTAATGTAAAACTTTTAAATAAAGATAACAGATTATTTTGTCCGAACTTTAAAGAACACTAACATATGAGATATATCTCATATGTTAGTTAAGTAAGTCATCTAACTCTTTTGCGTCATACCCTATTTTTTTCCCAAATAGAATAATCAAACCTTTTCTTCCTAATAAATAAAATGTAGCACACACGCCGACTACATAGTCAGAATATTTAGATTCATACCCTAGATAGTCGGCGATTACGACAGCTACTATTATTACCAAAGAGAAAAACCTTATAATCTTGTCATCCGATGTTGATGAAATCGGTTTTTTTTCTTCTTCTTTCATACATTACCTTTTTTACTAATAAAAACACTATTAAACCAACAATAACTGTTATAACACCTGCTATGTAAGCCATAGGTGAATCTTTTGCTGCCATATATAGACTAGCTACTAAAACAATTAGACCAGAGACAAATTCTTTTATAGCTGTCTGAAAATTTTTTACCGAATCAATCAAAACTTATCCTTTAAAGTAGAAATATTAAAATCAATAAAAATATTAATCCATGGGTCTGAAAAAAAAACATTAATATATTATAAATATAGTTTGGGTTAGAGTCGCTCTATATAAGAGCTAAAATTTCTATAGATTAGATCATAGATTCATAGATTTAAATATAAAGGAGAAATTATGATATTGATTACACATACAGATGCGGACGGATACGGATGTAGATTTGTACTAGAAGAAGCTGATTTTAAGTTTAAAACTGTTATTCATACAGATTATGGTTTAGAGGGTTATTTAGTAGACTTGATTAAGACTTTGCTTAAATCAGGTTTAGATTTTAAGAAAGTTATGATTACAGATTTAAGTTTAAAATTTGATACTATAAAAAGTATCAAAGATTTAAAACTAGATATTCATATTATTGATCATCATCTTACTACGGAAAGAATCATAGATGAATTAAATAGTTTAGATGTTATGGTTGATTATGACTCAACTATGTCAGCTACTAAACTAGCTTTTGAACTTTATAAACATGAGATTAAATATCATAATGTTTATGACGACTTAATAGAGATGATAAATTCTGGCGATATATTTAAACAGAACGATTATTTTAAATTAGGACTTACATTATCAGACACAGTGAAAAATGAAGATATTATGTTATATGATAGATATGACGAAATAAATTCGTTAGAAAAATTTAGTTTTAATAACTATAGATATAACGAGTATTATGGGAATTTCATTAAGAAGTTTTATAGAAATATAATAGAGATAGATCCAAAACTACCAAGTACTTTAGACGATATATTTAATATAACGATAGACGCTACTGGACCTGCATCTAGATTTGAAGCAATCATAGATAGAAATGTAGATCTTATAAAGTCAAGACTTGGTAATGGTTCTGCTAAACTAGTGAGTAATGATAATCATAAGATTATTATCTTAGATAGTGTTGCGAAACTGAGTTATTTATCGTTCGTCTTCTTCGAAAGAAATCCAGATATAGACGGGTTAATATTTGTTAATAGAGAATCAGGTACATTAGCTTGTAGATCTAGTGTTAATTCAGATTTAGATATGTCGATGTTAGTTAGTATAATTACTAATGGTAACGGTGGTGGACATAAAAATGCTGCTGGTGGAAAATTCCAAGATATTATGGGATATAAAACATATAAAGAGTTATGTATAGATAGAGTAAAGGACTATTTAGAAAATGACTTATAATAGGTGAAATAATGAATAATAAATTATATTTATCGCTTATGCGTAAAGCTAAGGAATATGAACTAATAAAAAAATATAAACATATTATGTGCTTCAGACGAAAAAACTATAACAATTAACACTGGAAATAAAATAGCAATTTACGGATCATCACGATTAAATGTCAATGATGAACATAAGTTTTATTTAGAATCATAAGGAGCATTTAAGGATAGTTATGTTATACCGTCAGATAGAATAGAATTTATAGATTTTGATGTTAAAGATTTCTAAAATATAACAATGTTATATCATTTAAGAAGTTAGAAGATTAATCTTCTAACTTCTCTAACATATTTTTTTTTTAGAATATATCGTCTTCAGCATCATCTAAACTTGTTATTGCTTTATCCTTACCGTTATCTCCAGGTATAGGCATATTATATTTTGGAAATTTATAATACCAGAAAGCTTTGCTGTAATCTATTACAAATCCTCTATGTTTATCGACAGCAACATTAAGATATTTATCATCTCCAACTATACAAGGATGTATAAGTATTCCTATATCATGTTCTTGACCTATTTGTCTAGTATCTGCAAAGTATCCTCTACCATATACTTCTCTAAGTATATCTTGATCTTTTACTCCGTTATCTAAAAGTGTTTTTAAAGCACTACTAGCTTGATGAGGTGTTATGAATAAGATATCTTTTGCTCTACAGTAGTTTCCTATCCTTCTAAATAGTTCTCTAGTTTCAGAACCTGTCACCCCTGTTCCTTTACAACCTATCTTATTTAGTAGTGATAAATAGTCTACTAATAGACCTATAACTTCAAAACCTTTACTCTCATAGTCTTCTATCATATTGAACACATCTTTAAATCCCCAGTTACTTGGATCTACATTTAGTATCTCAATATTCCAACCGTCTTCTTCGTAAAGTTTTCCTATTATATAGTTAACAGCTTCTTCTAAACTAACATCATATATCTTAGTTGTTTCTCCATCGCAACTTTTAAAGTATTCAAAAATAAATTTAAGTATTTGTTTATCTGTGTCTTCTAATGATAATAATATTAGTAACGGTTTTTTATTTTTATCCATTACTACAGGTTTGTTTTTTAATAGTTGTAAAAATATACTTCTACTAAAACCTGACTTATATCCATGGTCCCTAGCGGTTACAGTTACTAATTCTCCTCTTCTAAAACCACCATCAAGAATCTTATTTAGCCTAACAAATTCTGTTTTTAATAATAATCCATTATTAACTTCGTCTTGCATTGTTTCTATTTTTTGTTTTATGTTATCATGTGTTAAACTAAATCTATTTTTTATAGCAGGATCATCTTCAGAGAATCCTGATCTAAGTTCGGATATTTCTTCATTTAGATTATCTAGATAGCTATCAAGATTTGTTATTTTTTTACTTCTAATATCTTTAGCTAACTTTATAGAAACTTCTTTTAGCTTTAATGTATTAATAAATCTTTTTATTATATCACGATATCTTAAAATTATTTGTTGTATTTCTTCTTTCTCTTTTTTAACTTCTAGATCTTTACTTAATAATTCTACAAGTTCTTTATTGTTAGTTAAAAGTTTAAGTTCTTGCTTCATAATTCCAAGATCAAAACTGTGTTGTTCAAAGTTTTCCATAGATTCAAAAAGATATCTTTTAAGATTATCTATCATAGTACTTTTTTCACTATTAATTGGTTTTGATAATCTATCCAACCTAGTTATTAAATCTTTAATTAATATTCTACTATCACTTCCATTAATTTCAAAAATACTTTTTTCATAATATAGTAATCTTAATGCTGTTAATAATATGTTAATCGTTTCCATATATTGTCCTTTGTCTTTCCTGTTCAAATTTAGAGACCTTATGAAATTATTAACTTGAAATCACTTAAGAAAGGAAATAAATGAGTTATAATTTTATTTTTATAACTAAAACTTTTAAACAAAGTCTAGAATATAACGATGTAGATATGTCGAAGTTTGTATCTAGATTTAATTCAATGGATATTGAAGGTTTAAAAGAGATAGTTAATAAAATATCAAAAGTTGATTTAGAAGAGTTTATATATTTAAATGCTTATATATTAAGAAATTTAGACACAGGCTTTGAATGTGATAAATTCAAACTACTTCCATTAGTAGAGTCTATCGATTTTAATATTAAGCCAATAGAAGAGTTCTTAATAGAAGAAAGAAGAAAGATTTCTGATAACGATGTTTGCATTATTAATAACATAGATATTAAAAAAGAAGTTGATTATGTTGATTATGGTGATACAATAGTAATAAATTTAAATAAAAATTTGTTTAATGGTATTATTATAAATAAGAAAAAATATTTAATTGAGATATTTTCTCAATTATTTGATAGTTTAAGTACTAACGATAGTGAAATTAACATTTCGTTAACAAAAGCTTTAGTTAATCTAGCTTAACTATTACTTAATGTACTTGTACAAATACATAAATAAAAATAAGGAAAATAAAATGGGTTTTAACGAACTTTTTGAACAAGCGTCTAGATCAATCGTAAAATCAGACGGAGTAGTTGTTTCTGGTAATGAGGAACTTGGAGATGTTGTAGGCGAGTCTGCAATGACAGATATTAAAGATGTTATTGATGAAAATATCGATACATTTGGTGAAACAGGAGCTGTAGCAGCAATGGAAGCTATCGCTTTTGATGCTAGCGATGCAACATCTCAAGATTTCAGAAATATGTTTAGTGCTAACATTGAAAAGTCTGATACAATATTTGAACCTATGCAAGAACCATCAATGGGTGAATTCGTAGCAGCTCAAGAAGATTTCTCTGGTCAAATTCTTGATAATCATAAAGCTGTATCTGTTGTTGTAAACGCCGCGGTTGGTTCTAATAAATCAGTTGTAGAAGCATTCTATCCAACAGTTATTGGTGATGCATTCTCTGCAGGTATTCAAGAAAACCTTGAATATGGTGTTGTTAATGGTCAATATCTAAGATCTGCTCCAGGTAATAAAAATAAAGACATCGAAGGTTCTTTGATTAAACTTGGAAGAAAAGCAAATTCTGTATTTACTAATGAAATTCTAAAATTGGTTCCAGTATTTAAACCGTCTCAAGCTGATTTCTTTGTAGCACAATATCAACATGATGATGATTCTACAGGAAAAACAATTAGAACAGCTCCATTAAAATTCGGTGTTGAACTTGATTATGGTTCTATCACACAAACAGATGAAGATCTTCTTAACGGTGTTAGAGATCAAAACTTTGTGCTTTCTGGTGATGTTGGTCTTAGAGATCTATACTTCACACTTAATGATAGCGATGGTAATACATCATCTCATAAATACAATGTTTCATTAGATAGAACAGCTAAATTTATAGCGTCTAGAACAGGTGATTCTAAAGATATTCTTCTTACATATAAAACAGAAGATTTCATTATAGATGCAGATAAAATTAAAACAATTTCTGGCGGTAACTCAGATGTTATTGATAACCTAGATATTCATGGTTATAAAATTTATCTTAAACTAGTTGTTAATGGTCAAGGTAATACAAGAACTAACTTGATGGAACTTAACGATCCAGGTAAATTTAAAGTAGTTAAAGTTATAGACGATCAAGGTAATGAAGTTCCTGAGTCTGATCAAAAATTCATTGACATTAAAGATGTAATCGAAATTACAACTATTGATGGTTATGAGTTAGATGTATTTACAACTAATGAAGATCTTAGAAAAACAGGAATTCAACTAGATGTTAGAAGAGAAACAGATCTTTATAATACAAGATATACACTACCAGTATACTTCTTGAATAGTCATCTAACAAAATCTCCTAAGAATGCTCTTAAAGCTATTAATGAGTACGTC
>Ga0256828_1002583_pt1 | contig 10707 bp, 11 predicted proteins | sample CV88metaG_FD_185993 | JGI IMG/M metagenome (GOLD analysis project Ga0256828, IMG submission 185993) | Hydrothermal vent microbial communities from East Pacific Rise, Pacific Ocean - CV88 | ecosystem: Environmental > Aquatic > Marine > Hydrothermal vents | place: Pacific Ocean: East Pacific Rise... | reverse complement strand
GTAAAAAAAGATTAAAAGCATACAAAACTGCACAAGCACTATTTGCAAATAAAAATACACTTTTGATGTATGATGAAGCTGAAGATATATTTGATAGTGGAGATAGCTTTTTTGGTAATAAAAGACAAACAGATAAAGCATGGCTAAATAGAATATTAGAATCAAATACAATCCCTACTATTTGGATAACTAATAATATTCATAGTATTGACAATGCAATTGTAAGAAGATTTGATATGAGTATAGAAGTATCAATACCAAGTCGATCAAAAAGAGAAGATATTATCAAAAAATATAGCCATAATCTTCTAAGTGATCAAAATATAAAACTACTATCACAAAATGAAGATATAGCACCAGCACTTATCTCTCGTACAGCAAAAGTGGTCAATAGTATAGATACTACCAATAAAGATGAAGCTTTTACACAACTTTTAAATAATACTTTAAAAGCACAAGGATACAATGAGATCAAACAAAATAGTTCATCATCTTTGCCACAAAATTATGATCCAAGATTTATAAATACTACTACAAATCTTGGTGATTTAGCCTCTGGCATAAAAGAAACTCAAAATGCTAGAATCTGTCTATATGGAGTAGCAGGAACAGGCAAAAGTGCCTATGGTAAATATGTAGCACAAACTTTAGATAAGCCAGTAATATTAAAAAAAGTGAGTGATTTACAAAGTATGTGGGTGGGTGAGTGTGAAAAAAATATTGCTCGTGCCTTTGAAGAAGCAAAAGATGAAAATGCAGTGTTGATATTTGATGAAGTTGATAGTTTTTTACAAGATAGAACAAATGCAAAAGCATCATGGGAAGTAAGCCAAGTAAATGAGATGCTAGTACAAATGGAAAACTTTGATGGTATATTTATAGCTACGACCAATCTGATGGATAATCTTGATAGTGCAAGTTTACGAAGATTTGATCTAAAACTTGAATTTAAATTTTTAGATAAAACTCAAAGTTGGAATATATTTAGATCATATGCTAAGGAATTTGGATTTAAAAGGGTAAGTGGTAGTTTTAAAAGTGCGATTGAAAATCTAAACTATCTTACCCCTGGAGATTTTGCAGCAATTAGCAGACAAAGTAGATTTAGACCTATAAAAAATATTAAAGATATGATAGCTAGACTTGAAGATGAGATAACTGTAAAAAAAGTAGATAATAGTAGAAAGATGGGGTTTGTAGTATGAAAAATATAGATATAAGAAGAGTAATTATCACTATAATTGGATTGGTGGGTTTTGTTGTTGTATTGGTAAAATTCTTGCCATATAATATCGTACATTAGTGAATCAAAAAAACATATACAGACATAAAGTTGTCATCTTGATACATTATACTTCTTGTATAAAAAATACAAGAGGTGAAATATGAAGCAAACAAGAAAAAAGACTAAAAAGTTAGTGACGAATTTAGATTTAACTCAAAGTAAAAACAGTGAATCATATATACTTATAGCTGGTAGAACAGGTTCTGGTAAAACTAATATGCTTATAGCTTATGCAAATATGTATCCAAAAACTACACTTTTTTATTCTCAAGAAAGTTCTAAAAAAACACTTAGAAAAAAAGGACTAAAAAGCAAAATAAAAGTTGTATATGAAGATACATTTAGCTTTGATGAAATTTATAAATATGATACGATATGTCTTGATTATATTCAACTATTTGATAAAGAATATATAGAAAATCTTATCAAAAGGCTGATGCAAATAAACATAAGAATCATAGCGGTTTCATACATGAAACCAAAAAATTATGATATTAATAATATTTTCCAGACTACTAGAAATACTAATTTTTAGTAGTATATTATGGCATTTTTGATAGAATAAGCAAAGATAAGGAGAAATTATGGGATGGAATGAGTTTATTCAGACAATAGATTTTGAAAAAATAAAAAGCATCAGAAAAGGTGTAAAAGATGAAAATATGGAGGAGGGATTAAAAGTCAGAAATTTTTTAAAATATTTTTTAAAAAAATTACAAAATGAAAATGAATTTTTAAAAACTTATGAAATATCTGTAAATCAAGCACCAACTCAACAATTTTGGTCTGAAGGAAATGGTTTTAGAGTTGGATTCTATAAGGGAGAATCTTATAAAGATTCAACTCAGATAAATTTAACAATAGGAGCAAGTTGGGGAGGTGGTATATTTATAAAAGATAATGAAAATTTAATTTTTGGTAATTTTAAGCTTTTGTCTTCCTTTGAAAAACAATATTGTAATTTAAATTTTAATAAAATTGAAAAGCATATAGGTGCTATTTGGTTTCAAAATAAAATTGGAAAGTTACCTAACGAAAAAGAAGTCATAATAGTAATTAAAAAATTAAGTGAAATATTTGAAATAATGATAAAGGTTAATAAAATGAAAGAAAAAATAAATATAGTAGAATATCAAAAACAAATAATCCTACAAGGACCTCCAGGCACAGGAAAAACAAGACTTGCTAAACAAATAGCAAACTTTATAATCAATGGAGATACATCTCCAGAAATATCTCAAAACAAAAAACAAATAAAACTAATTCAATTCCACCCAAGCTATTCTTATGAAGATTTTGTAAGAGGAATTGTAGCCAAAGCAAATGGAACTCAAATTGAATACAAAGCAGAAGATAAAATTTTAGCAGAGATGGCAATAAAAGCAAAAGAAACATTAAAAGAAAAAGGATATTATGATACTGCTAATAAAGATGAAAAAGATAAAATTTTAAAAGAAGTTCCTAAATATATATTAATAATAGATGAGATCAATAGAGCAAATCTTTCATCAGTTTTAGGAGAACTTATTTATGCCCTTGAATATAGAGATGAAGCAGTTGAGAGTATGTATGAAGTAGATGGAAGTAAAGAGATTATTTTGCCTTCAAATCTATATATCATAGGAACAATGAATACAGCAGATAGAAGTATAGGGCATATTGATTATGCGATTAGAAGACGATTTGCTTTTGAGAGTATTTTACCTGATGAAGAGAGTATAAATTTACAAAAAGGTAAAGAGCTATTTAATAAAATAAAAAATTTATTTAAAACAGATGGTAATAAAATAGCTTCTACATTATCACCAGAGTTTAATCCTGATGATGTAATGCTTGGACATTCTTATTTTATAGCAGATAATGAGGAAGAATTAGAAAATAAACTAAAATATCAAGTAATTCCACTTTTAAAAGAATATGTAAAAGATGGAGTATTAAATGAAAGTGCTTTAAAAGAAATTGAGAGTTTATAAAATGCAATGTATAAATGTAAAAGAACATGAAAAAGTTGATTATTCTTTTACAGAAGAGCAAATAAAAAAATTGAATAACTCTTTTAGCAATGAAGACCCTACTTTTTTAGGTCTTCATTCTGAAATAGATAATTATCTACCAATAATAAAATCTTATTATTATATTGGTTATAGATGGCTTGATGAAAATACTTATATAAATATATCTCCAAAAAAAGAAACTAACTTTTTACAAATGTTTATGGAGTGTTTAGAAGATGAAATTGTATCTAAAAAACTTGACAAAACTTATAAAATATTTTTTGATGAGCCTTGGATTGAGTTAGATGATAATATAGATAATCTAAATACATTTTTAGTTATCCATTTTTTATACTTACTAAAAGAAATCACTCAAAAAGGTTTAAAAAAAGGATATATTAAAGTTACAAATAACCTTACTTCCAAAGTAAAAGGAAAGATTTTAATCAACAAAACTATAAAATATAATCATTTCAAAAATAGACTTGATAAAACTATGTGTAATTATCAAATATTTACTATAAACTGTATAGAAAATCAGATATTAAAAACAGCTCTTTTGCAATGTTCTAAATATGTAAATTTATTAAATGATGAAACTATTACAAAACTATTTAAACAAAATCTAAATGCTTTTGAATTGGTAGATACAAAAGAAGTATTTGATAGTGATTTTAGTAAAATAAAATATTCTCCTTTTTACAAAGAGTATAAAGAGGCTCTAAATTTGGCAAAAATGATATTTAAAAAATTTGGATTTTCTCTTAAGAATAATAATCAACTACTAAATAAAATTCCTCCATATTATATAAATATGCCTGAACTTTTTGAAAGATATGTAGAAGTAAAATTAAGACAAAATAATATCTCTTATATTGATGGGAATGAAAAATCTTATACTTGGGGAATGAGACCAGATTTTTTATTAACTGATAAAAAAATTATTTTAGATGCTAAATATAAATTTTGGTATGAAAATAGTGAAAATATTGATTTTAAAGATGATTATAAACAATTGGCTTTATATGGTAGAGATAAAAAAATTAGAAAAGATTTAGAAGTAGATAAAAATGAAATAATAAAATTAATATTTATATACCCAGATTATGATGGAAATGAATTATTTAATTTTAACAACGAAGATGATAAGTTCTTAAATATATGTAAGTTAAGTATAAAAATACCTCAAAAAGGAACTATCAAATGACCCTATCTAAATCACAATACATCCGTGGCTTACAATGTCACAAATCATTATGGCTTTATAAACATAAACCAGAGTTAAGAGATAAGCCAGATACTCAAACAGAATCACTTTTTGAAAAAGGGTATGAAGTAGGTGAGATAGCAAAAGAGTTATTTCCAAATGGAGTAGAGATAGAGTTTAATGAGTCTGATTTTAACGTTATGATAACTAAAACAAAAGAGCTTATAGAAAATGGTTGTGAAGTGATATATGAAGCTACATTTAAAGAATATGGTATATTTGCAATGGCTGATATATTAGTACGAAATGGTGATGCGTGGGATATATACGAAGTCAAAGCTTCTACTCATGTAAAAGAGTATCATATCAACGACACATCTATACAATGGTATGCTATCTCACAAGCTATAAATCTAAATAGAGCTTATGTAGTACATATCAATAACCAATATGTACGAAATAAAGATATATCTCCTAGAGCATTGTTATGTAGAGTTGATATTACTGATATAGTTAAGCAAAATCAAGAAAATATAGAGCCAACTTTAAAAGAGATGTCTAAGATGCTTCAAGGTGATATGCCAGATATAAGTATAGGTAAACATTGTGATGATCCTCATAGTTGTGATTTTAGTACTCATTGTTGGCAACATATTCCAAAACAAAATTCTATATTTGATATAAGCTATGCTATGGGTAAGCAGTGGAAACTTTTAGATATGGGAGTATATAGTATAAATGATATTCCTGATGATTTTCATTTTGGCTCAAATGCTTCTTTACAATTAGCTCATCATAAATCACAAGAGATAAAAATAGATAAATCAGCTATAAAAGAGTTCTTAAACACCATTGAATACCCGATAAATTTCTTTGATTTTGAAACATTTCAAAATGCAGTGCCACGATTTGACAATCAGCGACCTTATGCACAAATGCCATTTCAATATTCCCTTCATATCTTACATAAAGATGGCACATTAGAGCATAAAGAATTTTTGGCTTCTGAATATGAAGACCCTAGAGAGCCACTAATAAATCAAATGTTAAATGATATTACACCAACTGGAAGTATCATAGCTTTTAATCAATCTTTTGAGATAACACAGATAAAAAATCTAGCTTTATTTTGTCCTGATAAAAGTGAAGAGCTATTAGCTTTAAATGAAAGATTTATAGACCTTGCACACCCTTTTCAATATAAGCATTATTATCATCCAAAATTTAAAGGTAAATACTCTATAAAAGTGGTACTTCCTACATTATTTCCAGACAATGATGAACTTGACTATAAAAAATTAGGTAGTATTCAAAATGGTGGTGATGCTATGGATACTTTTGCAAATCTTTATTTATTAAAAGATAAATCAAAAGTAGAAGAAATAAGAAAAGATTTATTGGCTTATTGTCATCTTGATACTTTGGCTATGGTTAGGATTTGGGAAAAGTTGTGTGAGATAGTACAATAGTAAATATAAACCAGACATAAAGATGTCAAAATATAAATATATAATTCTTTATTAGTAAATAAAAGGATTAAAAAATGAAAGATAATTACATAAATAAACAATATACTTTAGAAAATTTTGTATTAGATAATCAAAATAATTTAGCATATGAAGAGATAAAAAATATAATAGATAAAAATAATATTATTTATAATCCTATTTGTATATATGGAGCTAATGGTGTAGGAAAAACTCATCTATTAAAAGCACTATATGAATCACAAGTAGATAAAAAATCAAAATATATTACTATATATGATTTTATGAATGACTTTGTAAATAATATTGCAAATAATACTATGGATGATTTTAGAAATCTATATAAAAATCTTGATATTCTTATTATTGATGATTTTGAATTTATTATAAATAAAGAAGAAACACAAAAAGAGTTATATCAGATAATTAATTATTTAATGAACAAAAATAAAATTATAGTTATATCATCATCAATACGCTATGATAAGTTATCTTTACATCCAAAATTATATTATAAAATAGTTAATGGAAATATAATAAATATATAAAGGATATAATAGTGTATAAAAAAGACTTAATAAATGAAGCATTAAAAGATATTGAATACTTTGAAGATAAAGCTCTTTTAAAAAAAGAAAAAATATTAAAAAAAGTACATCGTAAAAATCATAGATATGTAACTCCATCAAATGATGAATCATCTGTTTATAAAGAATTAAAAGAGATAATAATATGTAAAGATTTAACAAAAGTATGTATAAAAAGATGGGATGAATTAGAAATAAATTTTTTAAATCCAAATGAAAAGTTTTGTAGTAAATTAAATAAAAAAGTTATCAAAGTTACAAATGAATATAACTATAATCTAGTTAAAAATGATGATATTTGTATAGCTATACCATACAATGGAGTATTACAAAAACTATTGGATGATAATATTTTAAAGTATATAGCAGACTATGTATTTATACAAGTATCAAGAAGTTTGATACTGTCTTCTTGTTATAGTGAACAATATGATATACAAGAATTTGAAATACACAAAGCTATAAAATATATAGTATCTTATATACAAAATAATATTGAAAATAATAAATACATAGAAGTAGATGATTGGATTAGATGGTATAAAGAGTTTGATATAGATTTAACAAAATATTTAGATATAATTAAATTTGCATAATAAGGATAATAATGAATAAATACCATGTAGATATAATAGAAGGTAAAAATGAATATTACAATACAGTAGAAAAATATTCTTGGATATATACACTTTGGAAATGGGCAGATGAAAACAATATATGTGAAGAAGTAGTAGAATCAGGAGTATATCCTAAGAGAACAGTTTATAGAGGTATACCAAGAAATAAAGATATATTGATTAACTTAAGAGAATTAGATTTATCTAATTGTAATTTATCAAATATTCCTGATGAAATTGGAAACTTATCAAATCTTGAATTATTAAATTTAACAAATAATAATCTAGAAGAATTACCTTATGGAATAGTAAATCTTGAAAGTTTAGAAGCATTATATATTTCAGTAAATAAGATTAGCTATTTAGATGAACAAATAGGTTCAATGTCAAGATTAAGGTTAATTGATATTACTGATAATATTATAAAATTAATTCCTGATTCGATACAAGATAAAATAATAGGTTAGTTATAAACCAGACATAAAGATGTCAAAGTATGAATGTATAATCCTTTATTAGTAAATAAAAGGATTGAAATGAAAATAAATCAAAAAGTAAAAGAATATTTTAATAAACTATATTTAGAAGAAAAGAAAGCCAAAAAGCCAAATCCACATAATCATACTTACAAAAAAAGAAGAACTGCAGGAATTAGTCCATATACATATTTTGAGATAACTCCTATAAATGAATTTTCACACTTTATTGATTGTGAAGTAAGTCCTACTATTTGTCCTATGCAGTGGGAGGATTTAGATATTGATTTTGATTCAATAGATAAAAGACATTGTAAATATTGTGATAAATTTGTTTATAAAGTTGATAATGAATTAATGGCACAAAAAATGAAAGAAGAAAATAAATGTATAGCAATATCTCATAATGTATTAGAAAAAATAAATAAAAATGCAGATGATGAGTATTATAAAAATTTAGAAGATAGGTTATTAATCTCAATGTTATTTTTAGTATATAAAAATACTTATCAAGATACTTTTAAATTATGGCAAGAAGAAAAGCTATCTAATGAAAATATTTTAAAAAATATTATAAATGATATTTTTACATCTAATGATATAAATAAAACAATACAATGGTATATAAAAGAAAATGTAGATATTGAAAATATTTTACATAAAGTTTTATTTAATATTGATGATAAAGAATTTATAATGAAAATAGAAAATATAATAGAAAATATAGGATAAATTATGAAACTATTACATACTACAGATTTACATTTTAATAAAAATTGGTTTGATTTTATAGCTAAGCAACAAAATGATTTTGATATATTTTGTATTAGTGGAGACTTACTAGAAAGTAGTAAGGAGCAATCAATACAAGAACAAATAAAATGGTTAACATCTTGGATTAAAGAGTTTAAAAAACCACTTTTTATATGTAGTGGGAATCATGATATAGAAGATTTTAATAATAATGATTGGTTAAAGAAAATTAGTAGTTCAAATTATTATAGTGATACTAGTAAAAGAACTATTAACAATACAACAATAGCTTGTTGTGAATATTTAGATCCATCATATTTAGATTTTTATGATTGTGATATATTGGTTACTCATCTTCCTCCATCAAACACAAAAACATCAATAAGTAAAAAAATAGATGAAGATTGGGGTGATAAAGAATTAACAAGAATGATAAAAAATAATCTTATAAGTCCAAAGATTATACTATGTGGTCATATGCATTATCCAATAGATAATATTGATATATTTAAAAATACAAAGATATATAATCCAGGTGTAGATAAAAATTCAGATATACCAAATTGCAGTATAATTGAAATATAATAAGAGGTAAATAATGGCAAAAGTAATAATATTTAGTGGGGCAGGTATAAGTGCAGAGTCAGGAATTAGCACTTTTAGAGATAGTGGTGGACTTTGGGAAGAGTATGATATACAAGATATTTGTAGTGCTGGTTGTTTAGATTGGAACTATGAACAAACTGTAAAATTTTATGATAAAAGACGATTTGATATAAAAGATAAATTACCAAATAAAGCTCATAAACAAATATCAAAATTAAAAGAAAAATATCCAGATGATATAGCTGTTATCACTCAAAATGTAGATGACCTTTTTGAAAAAGCAGGTTGCAATGATGTACTTCATCTACATGGATTTTTAACTCAAATAAGATGTATGAAGTGTAATTATACTGAAGATATAGGATATAGTAAACTAAAAGATAAATGGGATAGTTGTCCTAAGTGTAAAAATAAACTAAGACCAGATATAGTATTTTTTGGTGAACAAGCACCTAAGTATGAAAAACTGTACAATGAAATATCTAATTGTAAAATGCTAATTGTTATAGGAACAAGTGGTAATGTAATAAATCTTGATATGTTTTTACCATCATATAATCAAAAACGAAAAGGTAAAGGAATACAATATAGTATATTGAATAACTTAGAAAAAAGTGACGCTATCAATGATAAAATGTATTCTAAGGTATTATATAAAAAAGCTACAGATGCTATTGAAGAAATAGTCCAAGATATAGAGAAGTTTTTAAACTAGATATGATATACTAAGACAAAATAGAGTCTATAATACAAAGGTATAAAATGGCATACAAACACGACTATGATAAAGCACTTACAAGACTAAGAATTATACTTCAAAGGCTAAATGATGGAGAAAGTTTAAGTGTTAAAGAACTGGCAGTTGACTTTGGTGTTAGTACTAGAACAATACAGCGTGATTTTAATGAAAAGCTAGTTTCTTCTTATCCTATTTATCAAGAAAATAAAAAATGGAAAATGCAAGATGGTTTTAAAATAGAAAAAATTAGAGATATTGAAGATAAAATTGTTCTTGATATTATAGAAAAAATTACAGATGGTATTGGTGGAAATTTTGCATCTAAGTCAAAAAAGTTATTAACAAAAATAAAGAATGAAGAACATAATCCAATATATGCAAAACTCAATATTGAAGATATAAGTGGTAAAATAAAAGAGATTGATTTACTAGAAAAAGCAATAAAATCAAAAAATGAAATAAGATGTCAATATATTTATGAAAAAAACAGATATGATACTACAGTACAACCTTTAAAAATAGTAAACTTTGAAGGATTTTGGTATCTTGTGGCTTTGAGAAAAGGAAGTATTAAAAAATATTATTTGAATGAATTATCAAATATAAATATTTTAGATATAAACTTTACTATAGATAGTTCAGTTGATGAATTATTAAAAAATTCTATTTCAATATGGTTTAATCAAGATACAAAACCATTTGAAGTTAAACTTTTTGCTAAGCCTATGGCTAAAAAATACTTTTTTAGAAGACCACTTCCCACACAGACTATAACATCACTAAATGAAGATGATACTATGGAATTTGTAGTTAAAATAACTCATGAAATGGAAATACTTCCAATTATAAAATACTGGATACCTTATCTTCATGTATTAGAACCAAAATGGATAAAAGATATAGTAAAAGACGATTTAAAAGAGTATTTAAAAGAATATTTTAAGTAAATATATACA
>Ga0256828_1002581_pt1 | contig 10715 bp, 9 predicted proteins | sample CV88metaG_FD_185993 | JGI IMG/M metagenome (GOLD analysis project Ga0256828, IMG submission 185993) | Hydrothermal vent microbial communities from East Pacific Rise, Pacific Ocean - CV88 | ecosystem: Environmental > Aquatic > Marine > Hydrothermal vents | place: Pacific Ocean: East Pacific Rise... | reverse complement strand
AACAGCTCTTAAAGGATATAGAGATACAGCTGGTTTTGGTCACAGTCCAATGAAAGCTGCTATGGCTGGTCAAGCTAAAGCTCTTAGTGATGCAGATATCGAAGAAATCGCTACAAGTATCGCTAAAAAATAACTCTTTTTAAAGAGGCTTTTGCCTCTTTAATCTTTTTTAGAAACAATCCACTTTTTTCTTCTTAATTATTATCTTTTTTGAACTATTTTATATTAATAAAATGATAATATTACTATAATATAATTATAAATAATAACTACATATAGAGGCTATTTTGAAAAAGAGAATATTTTTACTTTTCTTACCTATCTTGAGTATGAGTTCAGAAGATATATCTATCTATGGTTTTGGTACTATAGGTTTAACATATCAAAACAATGAAAACATTATATATGAATCAAACTGGCGTATGGATAGAGGAACTGATGGTGATATCTCACTTCAAAATGACTCAAAGTTTGGACTACAGTTAGACTGGCAACTCAAACAAAACTTAGCTTTTACTATACAAGGAAGTGTTGACTCTGCTGGTGCTACACTTGAATGGGCAAATTTAAAATACGATTTTGATGACTCATTCAATATCAAAATAGGACAAATGCGTTTCCCTACTGCTATGTATTCTGATATACTAAAAGTATCTTATTCATACGATTGGGTTAGATTGCCTGAAGATGTTTATGGGATACTACCTCTTACGAGCTATCAAGGTGCAGAGATAAACTATCAAGCTATATATAATGATGTTGAATATCATATCAAACTATATGGTGGCAATGCAAAAGATACAATGGTAGGTAGTAAAGACATAGGTGATTATGATATAGAGTTAAAACATACATTTGGAATCAATCTATCTGTTATCTTGGATGATTTAGAACTATATACAGGCTTTACAAGAACAAACATAACCATAACAAATGATAGAATAAATAGTTATTTTGATGCTTTATATAGAAGTTCAAATCTTTCAGATGAACAAAAAAGCATTTTATACAGATATGACCCTAGAGATAAAAATACAAAATATATATCTATAGGATTTAAATACAATTATGATGAATTGTATTTGTTAGGAGAATATGTTGATATAGATATGAATAATATCATTTCAGATAACTATGCATGGTATCTATCTACTGGTTATCATATAGGTAAGTTTACACCAAACATAACATACTCTAAAGTTACAGGTAGATCAAACTTCAAAGAAAAAACAGGAGATACACAAATAGATACAGATCTCCAAGAGATGGCTAAAAGGACATTGACATCTCAACAGCACATTACTCTAGGAGTTAGGTATGATATCAAAGAGAACATTGCACTAAAAGCACAATATGACCATATAAAAGAGTCATCAGATGGTAGAGGTATAAGTATCCACAAAGAGGAACCTTATAAACCAACAGATATAAACTTATTTAGTTTATCTATGGACTTTGTATTTTAAAGAGGATTTATGAAATATTTTTTAAGTATCTTGATTTTTACTATCACTGTTTATGCCAATAATGCAGATGATATATATATCATTGCAACTGATGAATGTAAATTTGATAGTATAGATAATAAATCCATTAAAGATTTATTTTTAAAAAAGATAAGATACTATAAAAATACCTATATAGAAGTACTAGATAATGATACATGTTATGATAACTTTTTACTTCATTATCTCAAAAAATCACCTAAAAGGATGAGAATATACTGGACTAGGATGATTTTTACAGGTTCTAAAAAACCACCTAAAAAGATATCACAACATGATTTTACAAAAGCAAAAGACAATTTATGTCATGTAAGTTATACTAAAAAAGAAAATGTCAAAGGTTGGAAGATACTTGATGTTGTTCAATAAAATCATAAAAAAATATCAATCTTTTTCGATAATAACTAAGCTTCTTATACCTCAAATTATTACATTGATATTTGGGATTTTTTATATACTATTTACTTATCAAAGTATATCATCTATATCCAACAGTTATACATCTATAAAACAAGATATCATACCTTCTATAGAAAAGTCAACAAAAAATATAATGCTTTTAAAGCAAATATCCAGTGATTTTACTTTTGCTACACTATCTCTTGAAGATGAGTTTTTAGAGTCCTCAAAACAATACAATCAAACCATATTGAATAATCTATCAATTATACAAGATCTTACACATATAAATGTAGCTCCTTACAAAAAAATATATACTAAATATTTTAACTATACATATAATATAGTTAAAAATATGACAAGCATACAGAGTATAGAATCAAACCAAGATGATATCAATAAAATATCTGATTTTTATAATGAAACTACAGTAAAATTCAAAGAATTAAACCTAAAAGTCAAAGATATTGTATCTAAAAAAACAAATGCTGTTTATACTCAAATAGAATCATTCCATACAAATGTTTTACTTTTTGGCGTATTGTTATATGCTATATTATCATTTGTAACATTTCTTATATATAAAAGATTACAAACAAATTTTACAAACCTTATCAAAGATATATCATCTATCCGTCAAAGTGGTCTGATCAAAGAAAAACTAGCTCAGTTTTCTAAAAATGAGTTTGGTATCATAGCAAGTGAGCTTAATGCTATATTTGAAGACTTTAGCCAAGCATATCAAAATGTAGTTGATATAGCTAACAAAGATAAACTTACTCAACTTTATAACAGAGTCTATATGGATAAAAAGATAGATGAGTTAGTAGAGCTTGATGAACCATTTGCTATTGTAATAGCAGATATAGATCACTTCAAAAAGATCAATGATACATATGGTCATATAGTAGGGGACAAAGTTTTAGAATCATTTGCTTCTATACTTCAAAAACACCTCAAAGATAAAGCTATAGTTAGTAGATGGGGTGGCGAAGAGTTTTTGATAGTGATACCAAAATGTAATGACATAGATAAAGTCTATAAACTTATAGAAGAACTTAGAGAAAAAATTGAGAGATATGATTTCCCTGAAGTTCATAATGTTACAGCTAGTTTTGGGTGTACGATACACTATCCTAGTAATTCATTTAAAGACACTATGCATCAAGCTGATAAAGCTTTGTATAAAGCTAAAGAGTTAGGAAGAAACTGTGTAGTGAAGTTTTAAACTTCACTTGGTAAGTAGTAACTCATAGAGCTTTTACCAAACTTTTTGGTTTTACTCTTTTCTAGTTTGCCTATAGTATCAGGTAGTTTTAGTCCAGTCATATGCTCTATAGCTACCATCTGACACACTTTAGGCTCTATCATCTCTATGAGTTTTAGCGTCTTATCATAGATATCATCCATACCGTCTCGTATCGCAAATGGGGGATCAAAGTAAAAGTATGTCTTAATACCTTGCTTTTTGATAAGTTCATATACTGTTTTGAAGTTTTCAAAACTATCACCATATATCGCTTGTGCATCATTTGGTGCTATAGCTTTGATATTGGCTTCAAGAAATCTAAATGCTGTTTTGTTTTGCTCCATAAAGTAGCATCTAGCAGCACCACGGCTAAGTGCTTCAAGTCCTATTGAACCACTTCCTGCAAATACCTCTACGAAGTTTTTATCCATAATCTCAAACTGCAATGTGTTGAAAAATGACTCTTTGAGTATGGATTTGGAACTTCTAGTTGTAGAGATATCAGGTATCTCTATCTTTTTACCTTTATACTTACCAGCTATGATGTTGGTTGTAAATGATTTTATCTTTTTGTCTAATCTTTTATCTGTTTTCATAATCGTATAGTACCCAAATTTGTTAAAAGTTGACTATATATTTGAGAGTATTGATAAGTTTACTCTTCTCTTTGACATCTTTTCTCTCAGCTCCTGGCTCTGTAGTAGTGATGATAGTTCTAGCTGTGATGAGTTTGGAGCCATCATTTTTACGAATACCCCAATATGTATGCATAATGACAGGCTCATTTTTGTACTTACCTAGATAAAGTACGATATGCCCTGGTACATACAACAGTGAGCGAAATGGTTTTGCATTTTGTATGATGGCTCTTTTTTTCTTGGCTTTGCTAAGTCCTTTGATATACACTTGTGTACCATCTTTTGCTTGTTTGGATGAGTTACGATGTAAAAATACTCCAAATACACCCATAAAATCACGAGTAGTAGCCGAACAATCCCTACACTCATATCCACCACCCCATCCATAAGGCTCACCATAAAACTCTTTGGCTATCTTGGCTACATTTTTGGAAGTAAAAGGTAGAGGGATTTTAGCTATGATATTTTTGTGTTTGATTTTGATTTTTTTGATCTTGGCTTTACCCATATATCCTTTGGTTGCTACAAAGTAACTGTTACTTACACTACTATATGGAAATAATGCTCCAAGTTTCACGAGACTAACAGGATGATGCTTGTTGTCATAAAGCCTTAGGTTGTCTTTGATGCTCATAGCATACAAACCTATCTTGAAATGCCTTATAAACTTTCTATCTACCAAAGCTATATCTTGAACTTTGACCCAACCAAATGAGTAAGAAGCTCTGACAAATGCCCATCTGTGGTCTTTGGAGTAGTGAGATATATACAGTGGTACATTTATATGCAGTGAAGAGTTTTGGTTATAATCAAACGGAAATCCCTCTCCAACTCTTCTAGGGTCTCGATAAAACTTACTACTTGTAGGAAAAGCTTTGACATCAGTATGTCTTATGGTTATAGCATAAGCACCAACAGAGTCTTGTTTTTGCATTTGGGCATTTGCTATCCATCTTTTATAGATATATGATGGGATGATTTTGCCATTTTCTTTATATATGGGTTTTTTGGTGACAAATCTAACTTCCCATCCAAAATCCTGTGGTGGTATATCCAAAGAGTGCAGACTCCAAGGCATAAAATATAGTTTTTTAAATCGTTTGAAGTTTTGATATACTTCATGTTTAGAGAAAGGAACTATCTGTTTGGCATAATATGCGGGGTTTTGTGGGATACGCCACATGTCTGCCACTTTGCCTTTTGGTAGGTGGTCTATCCTGCTTTTGGCTCTTTTGGATACTTCAAGGGTATAATCCCCCATTGCTATGGTTGTTATCAGTATAAATAGTGTTAAAATATATCTCATCATAAGTAAGATTTTACAATCCTAGAGTTAATCAACGGTTACAAAAAGATAATCATAAAACTATCTTTCTAGTAACTCTGTTGAAGCAAAAGGCATACCAGTATAATATCCTTGAAAATAGTCAACATTTAATTCTTTTAGTATATTATATACTTGTTTATTATGAACAAATTCTGCAACAGTTTTAGCATTTAGTTCTTTGGACATTGTTATGATACTTTTTACAATGGTATATGACTCTATAGATGTATCTATGTTTTTGATAAGTGAACCATCTATCTTGATATAATCTGGTTTTAATTTCAATATATTTTCCATACTAGAGTATCCTGAACCAAAATCATCTATAGCTATCTGGCATCCAAACTTTTTAATCTGTGCTATAAAAGAGAGTATAACATCAAAATCAGTAATAACATCTGTCTCTAATATCTCGAATATAACACGATTTGGATTGGGTATAGTTTCTAACTGTTGTTTTAAAAAGTCACAAAATCCTATGTTTGATATATCCTCATAGCTTATATTGACACTAAATGAATAGTTCAATTCTCTAAAAATATGAAAAGTCTTAACAATCATTTGTCTCATAAGCTCATTGTATAAATGTATCTTTTTTGATGTTTGCAATATAGGATATATAGGATATATTATATTACCATTTTCATCAGGCATTCTCATAAGAGATTCAAACTTACATATGCTGTTGGTTTTGGCATCTACTATAGGTTGTAAAAATGGTACTATACTGTTATCTCTTATAGTATTTTTGATCAATACCACTTCATTTATGAGCTGTTCTTGGTCTTCTTGATGATAAAGTAAACTCAAAACATCTAAGTTTATATCTATAATCTTATGCATTGCAGAAAAGTGATCTGGTTTATCATTTTTCCATAACATATCTACTACAAATTCTCTTATAAAACTAAATGCTGTATTGACATAGTGTGTAGGTAAACCTATCTTTACATGGGTTTCACTGATAGTAAAAAGATAGTCAAAATACTCTTTATCATATTGACCAGAAAAAAGTCTCATAAACCATGCCCTAATGGCTTGTTCATGTCTTTGTAATATCTCATCATTATTTAAAAAAATTTTAGCATATTGAAAAGAAAAAATAAACTTATAAAATTCATCAATCAAACTATCTAAGTTTTCTTGAGCTATAGATTCTAACTCTTTTAACAAAAACGCATCTTTTTCATCAAATCTATAATGCCCTAACAATATATCAATATCTACTTTTTTATACTTATCTAATCTCAAAGTATACCCCATTTTTTAGCATTTTATTTAACAGACATTATTATAACAAAATTAGATTAAAATGTTATTTTTTTGTTATTTTCACAACCTTGTTTCTTTCAGGTTCATTAATATATCGTTTGCCTGTTTAAATAGCTCATACTCTTCTATATCTGAACTCATAAGAGGTAGATATTTTTCATAAACACTCCATAGCCTTTTTGCTCCATCTATATTACCTCTTTTGATAAGCTCAAAAGCAGTAGCTCCATTGATATATCCTTTGAGTAGTTTGGTTATAGGATGGTTTGTTTTTTTGTACTCTTTCCATTGATGCTCCATAACTTCATGTGCATCTTTAAATCTCTCTTCATTGAGTGCTTGTATAAACTCTTGTAGGGTTTTTTCCATATTGTCTCCTATTTGGCTTTTTTGATGTTGGCTCTATGCTTTTTATAGCTTGTTGTAAAGTCATGATATCCGTGTTTATTTCTCATAAAGTATAGATAGTCTGTTTTGGCTGGTTTGATAGCTGACTTGATAGCTTGGATACTGACACAGCATACTGGATATTTGGGTAAACCACGATGTTTATATGTATTATATGTGGTATTGTCATCATCTATGCGTTGTGGTGTTACTTTGATATGAGAGTATTTGCCATAGTTGAGTGTACCATCCATCTGTAGTCGCATATGTTTTTTGAGACGATTGTATATAACCGATGATACGATAGGCATCTCTTTGTTTGAAGCAGCCTCTTTTTGGATGACAGATGCTATAGTCAATATACGGTTAAACTTTGTAGTATTGTAATCACCTAGATATTTGGTAGATATCTTTTTGTATCTTTTGTTGGCTACTCTTGTGAGATATTTGATGAGATTTCTTTCTCTTATACCGTATGGTACGAAGTATGTATCAGGCAATATCCCTGCTTCTTTGTAAGGTGAGTACTCATTGTAGTATTGAAATAACTCACTTTTGTTATAGTCATACTTGTATGATAACTCTTGAAAAAATATCTCCAAAGTCTCTCCAGGGATTAGTTTGATTTTGTTGATATGTGATGAAGTTGTTGTAAGTTTATGTAAAAACTCTAACCTATTTATGTTGGATTTGCCTATAGATACCCATCCTGGGATAGGTTTACCCATATATTTGAGGATTTGTTCATCAATCAAGCTCAAATCATACCCTTTTTTATGCAGGTGTGATATAATCTGTGTCACATTTTTATCTGGTATCAAAATAGTTTTTTTGGTATCTATGGATGTAGTCATATACAAAGCAAGAGTTATAATGAAAGAAAAAACAAATATTTCTAGCCATGTGATAGATGCTATCAAAGAGGTTACAAAAGATTTTTTGATTGTTTTATTTGTCATAACTGTTCCACTGTTTATATATCTCAAAATAGGTATCTCTATAGATAAATTTGCCTTCAAGCACTATAAAGTAGATGGATTATACATCAAACTCGATAAAAAGTTTATACTAAAAGCAAAAAAAATCCATATACCAAAGACAAAAGCCAAGCCATCTTTTGGAAGTGTGGAGAAAACTTTTAACAATATCAAAGAGGTTTTAGATTTTTTTGAGTATATAGAGTTAAATGATGTAGAGTTTGAAAACAACAACTTAACCATCTTGTATTCAGATCATGTATTTTATCTCTCAAGTAAAGAATATGAGCTAAGTTCTATCATTCATAAAAATAAAGATATTATAGATGCCAATATCACAAATTTACATATCAATCGCTCCAACATAGATATATATGGTTCGTTATCTTACAATACCAAATATGATATATTGAATACTCATGGTAATTTTTCTTTTTTAGATTCAAACGGCACATTTACAATGGTAAAAGATAAAAAAGACTTATCTCTATCTTTGGGAAGTGGTAACTTTACACAATTAGACAAACTACTTCAAGCATGGAAGATACCACATTTTATCAATGTATGGTTGGTTGATAAGATCAAAGCTAAAAGCTATAAGCTTGATTATTTCAATATATATGCATCTATAGATAAAAATGGTGCTTTAAAAGCAAATTTTAAAACTATAAATGCAAAAGCTGTATTGAAAAATGTTGATATACATTTTAAAGATGGAGTAAATAGCCTTAATGCAAAAGAGGTTGATATCATATACAAAGACAATAATCTATCGTTTGATATATATAAACCATTATATAAAGGTAGAGATTTAAATGGTTCAAAAGTTGTTATCTCCAATCTTATAGGTAAAAACAGCGCTGTTTTAAATATAGACTTATATATAAACTCTCCTATAGATAAAGAAGTAGCCAATATACTAAAAGCATATCATTTGAAATTACCTGTATATACAAAAAGTATGCAAAAATTTCATATATATATAAAAAAACCATTATATCCTAAAAGTCATATTGAAGTTATAGTAGATAGTAATCTATCAAAAGGTAAGTTTTATATAGGACAAGTTCCTCTTGAGATAAACTCTGGACATATCAAGTTTCAAAATAAAAAGCTCAAACTATCAAATATAAAGCTCAAAAACAATATATATAATATCAAAACTAATGGTGATATAGATATAACACAAAAAAAAGTTAATTTAAAAAACTATATATATAATCTTAATATAAAAGATAAAAATAAAAATAAATTTATATCTATACATAACAAAAAAATCCCTATAAAAATTGATTATAAATCATATATTGGTATATCTTTACCAACTTTGGATATCAATCTTAAAAAAACAAAAAAACAAACAGTTATTACAATCCCTAAGATATCAAAACTACTTCCTTATTTGAAAAATTTACCACTCAATATATATGATGGTCAACTTAAGATATATACAAAAAACTTTATAAAATACCGATTTGAAGGTGTTTTAAAGTGGAAAGATTGTTTTTTCTATCAAAAACACAATGCATGTTTTATTGATATCCCATGTAATGGTTCTATAGACAACAAAAATTTTCAACTATATGCATTTGATAAAAAGCTATATATAAACAGTGCAAAGTCTATTATCAAATTAAATAATATAAATATAGATTTGGATAAATTTTTTAATGCAAATTTAAAAAAAGTTGCAAAAGAACATACAAAAACATATATATATGGTAATAATAGTAATATAAAATATAAAAATTATCTACTAGTAACAGATAGCTATGATATAACCATATATCCTGATGGTCATATAAAAGCTATAGGTAGTTTAGACAATGATATAATTAAATTTGATAAAAATGGTAAAAATATATCTATAAAAGCATATAGAGTAACAGATAAAATGTTACATCCTCTTATCAACTTTGATGGATTAAAACAAGGAAGATATACTATAAAAATAGAAGGTAATCCAGACAAAGAACTAAACGGAGAAATTTTGGTTGAAGGTGGTGTACTTAAAGACTTTAAAGCATATAGCAATACTTTGGCATTTATCAACTCCATACCAGCATTGGCTACATTTTCAAATCCCGGTTTTTCAAGTAAAGGTTATATCATAAAAGAGGGGATGATAACATACAGAAAAACAAAAGACAAAATATATCTTGATAGTATATATATCAAAGGTTCATCAGCCAATATAGCAGGTAAGGGAATTATAGATTTAAAAAACAGAACTCTCAATATATCTTTAGCTATACAAGTAGCAAAAGATTTTGGAAAAGTCATAAGTAAGATACCTATAGTAGGTTATATCTTAATGGGAGATGATCAGAGTATCACTCTAGGTCTCAAGATAAAAGGTAGTTTAGATAAGCCAAAAGTAAAAACATCTGTAGCAAAAGATATACTATCTTTACCACTAGATATGCTGAAAAGAACCTTTGGACAATAAAAACTTAAGATAAAAACATCTTTTTTATAAGTATCAAAGTAGATATCACATAAAGTACAAGTATAGCACTCTTGTGATGTGTATCTTTGATATAATCTTTGAGCCATATACCAAAAGCTACACCAAAAAGTGAAGCAAAAGCTACTATCAAACCATCACTAAAATCTATACTACCATCTATAAGTTTACCTATCATACCAGCTATAGATGAAAAGACTACAAAGAAAAGTCCTGCACTAACTGCTTTTTTGATATGATAGTGCAATATACCTACAAGTATAGGTGTGAGGATGATAGAACCACCAATACCCAAAGATATAGAAAAAACTCCTATCATCAATCCTATAGCAAAGAGTAGGGCTTTGTTTAGTGATTTGCTTTGTGTATCTTTGGTATGGTGTTTGGATGTTGCCAAGCGATATAGAGCAAAAAACAATATACCCAAAAACATATACTGTAGTACACTCTCCGGTAGTATTTGGGTAAGTTTAGCACCCATAAACCCACCTACA
>Ga0256828_1002580_pt1 | contig 10716 bp, 11 predicted proteins | sample CV88metaG_FD_185993 | JGI IMG/M metagenome (GOLD analysis project Ga0256828, IMG submission 185993) | Hydrothermal vent microbial communities from East Pacific Rise, Pacific Ocean - CV88 | ecosystem: Environmental > Aquatic > Marine > Hydrothermal vents | place: Pacific Ocean: East Pacific Rise... | reverse complement strand
CAATTAGGGTAAATCCAAATGTTGACCCCAAAACTCACCCCTATATCTCTACTGGATTACATAAAAATAAATTTGGGGTAGATATTGAGAGTGCAAAGAGAATGTATATATATGCAAAACGCTCAATATATTTAAATCCAATAGGGGTTCACTTTCATATCGGTTCACAGCTTACAGATATATCACCAATAAGAGAGGCGTGTGAAATTGTAGCAGATTTGGTGGTATCATTAAGGGCTATTGATATTGATATTAAGTTTTTTGATATTGGGGGTGGTATTGGTGTTGTATATAGTGATGAGAATACAATCGATATAGGAGAGTATGCTAAAGCTATAATAGATACTACAAAAAGTTTAGATATAACCACTGTTTTAGAACCCGGTAGATATCTAATGGCAAATAGTGGAATATTTTTAACAAGAGTGCTATATGAGAAGAGAAATGGGGATAAGAGATTTGTAATTGTAGATGGGGCTATGAATGATTTATTAAGACCAAGCCTATATAATGCTTACCACAAAATAGAGGCAGTAAAGAGGAGTGGTGAGAAGAGTTTGGCTGATGTGGTAGGTCCAATTTGTGAGAGTGGGGATTTTTTGGGAAGAGATGTGCCACTTCCTCCCCTAGAGCATAATGATATTTTAGTAGTCCATAGTGCAGGTGCGTATGGGTTTACTATGTCTAGTAATTACAATACAAGAGATAGAGTTGCAGAGGTGGCAATTTTAAATGGGAAAGACTTTTTAATTCGGAAGAGAGAGACCTTTGAAGACCAGATACGCCTAGAGCAGGAGTGTAATTTAGATTGGCTAAAAAAGGATTAGAGATGGAGTTAAATGAGTTAAGAGCTAAAATTGATGAGATTGATAATAGACTACTTGAGCTATTTAATGAGAGAATGGAGCTTGTATATAAAATTGGAGAGTTTAAAAATAGGACAGCCACTCCTATATATCGTCCAGAGAGGGAGGTTGCAATACTTAATAGATTAAAAAAGAGTAATAGGGGGAGGCTTACAAATCAGGCAATTGATGCCCTCTTTTTAGAGCTATTTTCAGTTTCAAGAAATATGGAACGCCCGGAGAGGGTGGCATTTCTAGGACCGGAGGCAAGTTTTACACATCAAGCTGCAAATATTAAATTTGGAGCAACAAGTTCATATCTTCCAATTAGAACAATTAAAGGGGTATTTAGAGAGGTAAATAGGGGTAGTGCAAAATTTGGAGTTGTGCCAATAGAGAATAGTTCAAATGGGTTTGTAGCTGAGACAATAAATAGTTTAATAAATTTTGATTTAAAGATTATATCTGAAGTTTTTGTAGATATTCACCACTCTTTGGCTACCACTTGTAGTAGCATTGCAGATATAAAAAGGCTCTACTCAAAGGATATAGCATTTTGGCAGTGTGAGAACTTTTTACAAGATGTGGGTCTTGATGAGGTGGAGCATGTCTTAGTTGAATCCACGGCAAAGGCTGCTAAACTTGCAAAGGAGGATAGAGAGGGTGGAGCTATCTGCTCTGCTATCGCTGGAAAACTCTATAATTTACCAATACTATTTGAAAATATAGAGGACCAAGAGAATAATAGAACAAGATTTTTTATTATTAGCAATTTTGATAATCTCCCATCGGGACAGGATAAAACCTCTATAATTGCAAATCTTCCAAATAGACCGGGTAGTCTAGTTGAGTTTTTAAATGATTTTAATAGTGCAAAGATAAATTTAACTAAGATTAAATCACATATTGTAAATGGGGAGTCTATATTTTTTATAGATTTTGATGGGCATAAAGATAATAAAAGAGTTAGAGAGGTTTTAGATAGACATAAGGAGTCTGTTAAAATTTTAGGCTCTTATGTAAAAGAGAGTGATGATATTTAAGGGAAGAGATGGAGTTTAATAGAGCATTAGAGAGAATTAAGGTCTATGAGGCTGGGAAACCAATTGAGTTGGTTATAAGAGAGTTTGGAATTAAAAGAGATGAGATTGTAAAATTGGCATCAAATGAGAATCCAAATGGGTGTAGTCCAAGGGTAGCAGAGGCGATTGCAAAGAGTGCAAATATGGCTAATCTATATCCAGATGATAGTTTTTATGAGCTAAAAGGTGGACTTGCTAAAAGATTTAATATAGAGAGTTCCAATATTATAATTGGTGCAGGAAGTGACCAAGTTTTAGAGTTTATATCCAGAGCTTTATTAAATGAGAATACATCTGTTTTAATGACTAAAATTACATTTGCTATGTATGAGATATATGCTCTACAGATGGGTGCAGAGATTATTAGAACACCAAACTATAGACATATAAAAGAGGAGATTATAGATTATTATAGAAGATATAATCCAAAGATTCTATATCTTTGCACTCCAAATAATCCCACAGGAGATGCAATAGAGAGAGATGATATATTTGAGATAATTGAAAATATAGATAGTAATACTCTAATTGTGGTTGATGGGGCATATATGGAGTATGCAGAGGCAAAAGATAGAGACTATTCTATTGAACCAAAAGATATTTTAAAATATCCAAATGTAATATATCTTGGCACATTCTCAAAAGCTTATGGATTGGGAGGTATGAGAGTTGGATATGGGATTGCAAATATAAATTTAATTAGAGAACTCCATAAATTGAGACCTCCATTTAATATTACAACACTCTCTCTAATTGGGGCGATAGAGGCTTTAAAAGATAGGGAGTTTGTAGAGAAATCAATAGCACTTCATCAAAAGGAGTTAAAAAGATATGAAGAGTTTGCAAAAGAGTTTGGATTTTCATATATAGATAGTTATACCAATTTTATCACATATCTATTTAATAATACTCTAAACTCTACCGATATATCAGATAGGCTATTTAGAAGAGGTGTAATAATTAGAGATTTAGCCTCTTATGGTATAAATGCCATTAGGGTTACAGTTGGAACACCAGAACAAAATAGTATATTTTTTAAAAACTTTAAAGAGGTGTTAAATTGAGTAGATTTGGAGATTTAAAGAGTAAGAGTATAAAAGAGTTGGAGTGTATAGCAAAACAGATACGAGAGAAGATATTAGAGACTGTAAGTAGAAATGGGGGACATCTAAGCTCTACACTTGGGGCTACTGATATTATTGTGGCGATGCATAGAGTATTTGACCCAAAGAGTGACCCATTTATATTTGATGTTTCACACCAAGCCTATGCACATAAACTCTTAACAGATAGATGGGATAATTTTAATACTCTGCGTCAATTTGGGGGAGTTAGTGGATACACAAATCCTAAAGAGTCAGAATTTGACTACTATAAAGCAGGTCACAGCTCCACATCGATATCTATTGCAGTAGGTTCAGCAAAGGCAATAGCTTTAAAGTGTGAACAGGATAGCAGAGTTCCCGTTGTCCTAATTGGAGATGGAAGTATGAGTGCCGGAATGGTATATGAGGCTATGAATGAGCTTGGAGATAGAAAGTATCCCGTAGTAATTATATTAAATGATAATGAGATGAGTATAGCCTCACCCATTGGGGCTTTAAGTAGAATTTTATCACAAACTATGGCATCTCCTCTCTATCAAAAATTTAAATCTAAGACCAAAGAGATATTAGAGCATCTTCCAAATGGTGCTACATATATGGCAAAGAGGGTGGAGGAGTCGTTTCAATTAATCACTCCGGGTATTCTATTTGAAGAGCTTGGATTGGAGTATATTGGTCCAATCGATGGACACAATATTGAATCACTAGTTGAGACTCTAAAGATTGCAAAATCTATGAAAAAGCCCGTAATTATCCATACCCAAACCATTAAAGGGAAGGGGTATAGAGAGGCTGAAGGTGTTGGAAAGGAGCATTGGCACGGAGTTGGAGCTTTCGATTTAGCAACCGGTAAAAGTTTAAAAAAGAGTTCAGCCATTAGTGCGACGGAGGTTTTTTCCAAAAAGCTTGTAGAGTTGGCGAGTAGAGATGAAAAGGTTGTGGGGGTTACCGCTGCCATGCCAAGTGGAACAGGGTTAAATAGAGCAATAGAGAAATTTCCAGATAGATTTTGGGATGTGGCAATTGCAGAACAACACGCAGTAACCTCTATGGGAGCTTTAGCAAAGGAGGGTTTTAAACCATTTTGTGCAATATACTCCACATTTTTACAGAGGGGCTATGACCAAGTTATACATGATATATGTTTAATGAATTTAGGAGTCGCCTTTGCAATAGATAGGGCTGGAATTGTGGGGGAAGATGGAGAGACACACCAAGGGGTATTTGATATATCATATCTTAGAGCAATTCCAAATATGACACTTCTTGCCCCTGCTAGTGGTGAATCTCTAAAACTTGTAATGGAGTTTGCAAAAGATTTTCCAACACCTTGTGCATTTAGATACCCTAGAGGTGCCTTTATATTAGAAGAGGAGAGTCCAAAACCGTTTGAGCTTGGAAAAGGGGTGCTTCTCTCTCAAGGGGATAGCAATATTCTATTTATAGGATATGGAAATGGAGTTGGAAGAGCAGTTAAGACTGCAGAGTTAATGGAGATTAGCCCATCTATTTTAGATTTAAGATTTGTAAAACCACTAGATAGAGAGCTACTTAGAGATTTAGCAAAGAGCCATAAGAGGTGGTTTATATTTAGTGATAGTGCTAAAATTGGAGGGGTAGGGAGTGCCATATTGGAGTTTTTAGCAGATGAGAGTATAAAAGATATAGATATTGTCTCATTTGAATATGGAGATGAGTTTATTTCACATGGAAATACAAAGCTTGTAGAGCAGGATTTAGGAATATTACCAGAGCAGTTAATAGAGAAAATTGCTAAAATGGTGGGATAGGATTATGAGAGAGTATATCTTTACAAGTGAATCGGTCACAGAGGGACACCCAGATAAGATAGCAGACCAGATAAGTGATGCTATCTTAGACTATATTATAGAGAGAGATATTAATGCTAGGGTTGCTTGTGAGACTATTGTTACAAATGGGATATGTCTAGTTACGGGGGAGCTTAAGACCTCTATATATGCACCTATTCAAGATATTGCAAGAGATGTAATAAGGGAGATTGGATATACAGATGCCTCTTTTGGATTTGATTATAGAAGTGCAGGAGTTTTAAATGCTATTGGAGAGCAGAGCATCGATATAAATCAAGGGGTAGATAAGAGTTCAGGAGAGCTTGGAGCAGGAGACCAAGGGTTTATGTTTGGATATGCCTCTAGTGAGACTAAAGAGCTTATGCCACTACCAATAACTTTAGCTCATAAACTTACCAAAAAGTTGGCAGAGGTTAGAAAAAATGGAACTTTACCTTTTCTAAGACCAGATGGAAAGGCACAAATTACAATAAGATATAGAGGAGATACTCCAATAGCAGTAGATAATATAGTTATCTCGGCTCAACATGATGAGAATATATCACTAGATATTTTAAGAGACTCTATTATTACAGAGGTTATTGAGACTACCATCTCAAAAGAGCTTTTAAGTGGAGAGACAAAATTCTATATAAATCCAACTGGTAGATTTGTAATTGGAGGACCACAAGCTGATGCAGGGCTTAGTGGTAGAAAAATTATAATGGATAGTTATGGTGGAAGTTGTCCACATGGTGGAGGTTCCTTCTCCGGAAAGGACCCAACAAAGATGGATAGGAGTGGTGCCTATATGGCAAGATATATTGCTAAAAATTTAGTTGGTGCAGGTATTAGTAGTAGAGTTAGTGTCCAATTAGCCTATGCAATAGGAGTTAGCCACCCTATATCTGTTATGATTGATACACATAGTAACAATATAGATAATAAAAAAGTTGTAAATATGGTAAAAGATATGTTTGATTTAACTCCGTTAGGAATTATAAAAACTTTAAATCTACTTAGACCAATATACCGAAAAACAGCAGTTTACGGACATTTTGGAAGAGAGGAGAAGGGGTTTAGTTGGGAGAGATTAGATAGAGTAGATGAGATAAAATCATACTTGAAGTTGTAAAAGATGTATAATATTGCTCTATTTAAAGGGTTTATTTAATTATCTTTTGATATAGTTTGGAGTAATTTTAAATTAGGAGAAAATATGGCAGTAATTATTACAGATACATGTATTAACTGTGCGGCTTGTATTGACGAGTGTCCGGTAGAGGCTATTGTTGATGAAGATGATAACCCAACTGGAGAAGAGATTTATTATGTATATGCAGATAAGTGTGTAGAGTGTGTTGATTACTTTGATACACCAGCTTGTGCAGAGGCTTGTCCAACTGAGGGGTGTATTCAGTGGAGCGACTGCGTAGATGGTATGCCTTGCTCTCCAAATAGAGGAGAAAAAGGAACTCCTGTAATTGAGGAGTAATCTTCAACTATTTAGAGTATCTATCTTAGATACTCTATTATCTTCTCTAACTTAGAAATAAAAAAGCTCACTTTCATTAACTTTTAGATAATATTCCACTTTAATTGAAATAGAGAGTAGTCATTTTATATATTTATGGAGTAAAAGATAATATGGAAAGAACACTATCAATTATTAAGCCAGATGCAGTAGCAAAGGGTGTAATTGGGGAGATTTTATCGAGATTTGAAAAAAATGGTTTAAGAGTTGTAGCAATTAAGAGACTTCTACTATCGAAAGAAGATGCAAGTAAATTTTATGCTGTTCATAAAGATAGACCATTTTTTAATGACCTAGTAGAGTTTATGACCTCTGGACCTGTTGTAGTAACTGTTTTAGAGGGAGAAGATGCTGTGGCTAAAAATAGAGAGCTAATGGGGGCAACCAATCCAAAAGAGGCTAAAGTCGGAACAATTAGAGCAGACTTTGCAGAAAGTATTGATGCGAATGCTGTTCATGGTAGTGACTCTTTAGAGAATGCTGAAATAGAGATTGGATTCTTTTTTGCACAAAGAGAGATTATTTAGTTAGTGAAGATTTTTTTCGATAAAGTATCTTATAGTAAAAAACCTTTTAAGTTAAGAGTTGATAATATTTCACTCCAAGGTAGTTTGGAAAGACAAGATTATCATAAGGTTAAGTTAGAAGCTACCCTAAGTGGTGAGATAGATTTAATCTGCTATAGATGTGGAGAGCAGTTTAAGAGAGCATTGAATACACCACTTAGTTTAATCCTAACGGATAACCTGATAGAGACCTCAGATAGTTTAGATATAATAGAGTTTATAGATGGTGCGATAGATTTAGACTTTATTCTAAAAAGTGAAATAGCCTCTATAGAGAACTATTATAATCTATGCAGTAGGTGTCAAATAGAGAATAGAGAATTTGAACAAGAGTTTTAAATCTTAAATAAAGGATAGAAAATGGCAGTACCAAAGAGAAGAGTTAGTAAGACTAGAGCAGCAAAGAGGAGAACACACTATAAGTTGACACTTCCTAGACCTGTAAAAGATGAAGATGGAACATGGAGAATGCCACACCACATGAACTTAACAACCGGTGAATATAAAAAGAGTTAAGTAAAGTTTAATGATAAAGGTAGCAATTGACGCTATGGGTGGGGACTTCGGTCCTGAGCCTATTATTGAGGGTGTAATTCAAGCATTAGATGAGAGATATTTTCTACCTATATTGGTAGGAGATAGGGAGCAGATATTTCAACATCTTCCCCAATACTACTTAGAGCATGTAGAGATTGTAGAGTCATCAGATGTAATCTCTATGCACGATTCAGCAACACAAGCTCTAAAGAGAAAAGAGTCTTCAATTTATAAAGCGGTAGATTTAGTTAGAAATAAGAGAGCTGATGCAGTGGTCTCTGCTGGACATAGTGGAGCTACTATGGCACTAGCCACCCTTCGCATTGGCAGACTTCCAAATATCTCTAAACCTGCTCTAGCTACCATTATGCCAAGTTTATCTCCTGTGGCAAATACACTTCTACTCGATGTTGGAGCTGTAACAGATTGCACTCCAAAAAATCTATATGAGTTTGCAATTATGGGAGAGGTCTATGCTAGAAAGGTTTTAGGACTTAGAAGACCATCTGTTGGACTTCTAGCAAATGGTGAAGAGGATAGTAAAGGGAATGCTCTAACAAAAGAGGCGTTTAAGCTCATGAAGGGCAATGTTTCCGGCTTTAAGGGTAATGTTGAAGGGAGTGATATTTTTAATGGTTCAGTTGATGTTGTTGTATGTGATGGATTTACTGGAAATATTACCCTAAAGGCTAGTGAGGGGGTGGCTTCTACAATTTTTACTCTAATGAAGATTCAGATTAGGAAGTCAATTCCTGCAAAAATTGGTGCATTACTTATGAAGAAAAAGGTATTTAAAAAGCTCAGAAATAAGGTTGATTATGCCGAGTATGGGGGTGCTCCTCTACTTGGTATTAATGGGTGTGTAATAATATCTCATGGTAAAAGTAATGCTAAAGCTATTAAAAATGCTATTTTTCAAGCTATTGAGTTTACAGACTCTAAAGTAAATATAGCAATTGAAGAGTTACTTATTAAAAATACATGATATTTATAAGGTAAAAAAAGTATGTTTGCAAAATTTCACTCTATTGGAGCTTATGTTCCCTCAAATGTTTTAAGTAATGCTGATTTAGAAAAGATGGTTGATACTAGTAATGAGTGGATTCTAAAGAGAACTGGAATAAGAGAGAGACGCATTGCTAAGGCTAATGAGGTTACAAGTGATATGGGTGCAATTGCTTCAAAAGTGGCAATAGAGAGAGCAAATCTAAAGCCTAAAGATATAGATTTAATTGTATGTGCTACTGTAACTCCAGACTACTTTAATATGCCATCTACCGCTTGTATTATTGCCGATAAGTTGGGGGTTAGAGATATTCAAGCTTTTGATATAAGTGCAGCTTGTAGTGGATTTGTATATGGTTTAAGCGTTGCAAAGGCGTTTGTTGAATCTGGAATGAAGAGGCATGTTTTAGTTGTAGGGGCAGAGAAATTTAGCTCTATTGTAGATTATACAGATAGAACTACATGTATTCTATTTGGAGATGGTGCCGGTGCTTGTGTAGTATCTGCCACTACGGATAGGAGTGAAGCAATTATTGATATAAACGCTAGTGCTGATGGCTCTTATGCCGATTTTTTAATGACTCCAGCCCCGGGGAGTGTAAATCCCTTGACACAAAAGGTCTTAGATGAGGGTTTAAATTTTGTAAAGATGAAGGGAAATGAAACCTTTAAATTGGCTGTAAAAACTCTTACCAAAGATGTTAGAGATATTTTAAAGAAAAATAGTATAGACTCCTCAGATATTGTCCACTTTGTGCCACACCAAGCAAACTATAGAATTATAAAAGCTGTGGGTGATGCCCTAAAGATGACAGAACAGCAAGTTATTCTTACAATTCAAAAGTATGGAAATACATCTGCTGCATCAATCCCTATGGCAATTAATGATATATATGAGGAGGGCAGATTAAAGAGAGGTGATTTAATGCTTTTAGATACATTTGGTGGAGGATTGACTTGGGCTAGTGCTATTGTCCCTTTTGCAGGGGAGTAGATGGCAATTTGGGCTAGAAAAGTTACTCTTCTAGCCTCTCTCTTTTTTAGTATCCAACTCTATCTACAACTCCTTTATAACATCTGCTTTTTATATTTAAATCGCTAGATAGAAGCTCTTTTAGATTTAAACTCTTCCCCTTTAGATATATCCAAAGTTCCGTAATTAACCCCTTTTGACAAACTAGAGCCACCTTTTTTCCTGCACCTTTTCCAAATTCACTATCAAAAGTCTCTCTTATCTGTTTTAATGTTATGCTCTTTCCAATACTCTTAGCAAATAGCTCTTTTACTTTAGAGTTGTTAATCTGCTTTAGTAGCTCTATTGCATCTTTAAAGTAGGTATCTTCATCTGTGCCGTAACATGTGCCATGTTTTATCCATTCATGTCTCTGCAAATTGGAGAGATAGCCCGGCATATACTTTTTTAACTGCTCTCTTACCTCTGGAGATAAATTTAGTTTTGGAAGTCTATTCCACTGTCTATTTTTATCTGTTCCAACCAATTTTTTATCCACATTACAATATAGTCTATTTTTTGGTTGTGGCCAAAGTCCATGTAATACAAAATTTGATGCTCCATAATCTGAAGAGTCCATATCTCTACACTCTCTTGCCCTTTTTTTAAGTTCACAAAAGGCATTTTGCCAAGATAGAGCTAAAAGGTTAAATGTAGATTTCTTAGTAAACTTTTTATCTCTCTTCTTATCTTTAAAACAGCTCTTATCTACCCATCTTTGAGCAATTTTTTCTCCATTAATATAGATTAAAAACTGTCTCTCTCTTGTCTCTAAAATTTTATACTCTTTTCCAATTTGCAATTTTAAGTTATTACTATTTTTAGTATGCTTCATATTATTATAAGCTTCACAGCTCTCAACTGCTTTCTTATAAAATATGTTATCTTTTGCAAATATAAAACTGCTAAAAATTGCCAAAATTAAGGCTAATTTTTTCATTTTACTCCTTTTTTTATTTTCTTCTTTTTTTTTAAATTTTAACAAAAAATCTATAAATTAAAAAACAGTAATAATAATGTAAACAAAACTATTTATTTTAAATCCCATAAGATAAAAAGCGTTAAGCAAATAACAACTGCTTATTATTTTTAGCTTTAAAACCGAAATATTGTAAACATTAGCAAACCATTGAGGCAAATCATACAATAAAAAATAAAATTATAAATTTCAAACCCTATAAGATGAAAAGCGTTAAAAAAATAGCAATTTCTTGCTAT
>Ga0256828_1002579_pt1 | contig 10721 bp, 11 predicted proteins | sample CV88metaG_FD_185993 | JGI IMG/M metagenome (GOLD analysis project Ga0256828, IMG submission 185993) | Hydrothermal vent microbial communities from East Pacific Rise, Pacific Ocean - CV88 | ecosystem: Environmental > Aquatic > Marine > Hydrothermal vents | place: Pacific Ocean: East Pacific Rise... | reverse complement strand
TGTTATAATACCCCAAAAAACGAGTCCAAAAATGAAAAAACTTCCAATAGGTATAAGTGACTTTAGAAAAGTAATTAGAGACAATAACTATTTTGTAGATAAATCAATGCTAATTTATGAGCTAATAAACTCAAATGCAGAAGTTTCTCTAATACCACGCCCTAGAAGATTTGGAAAAACACTAAATCTCTCTATGTTAAAATATTTTTTTGAAAAAACTAAGGAAGATAATAGCTATCTCTTTAAAGATTTGGAGATATATAAAACCGATGATTTTAAAAAATATTTTGGCAAATATCCTGTTATATTTTTGAGTTTTAAAGATATTAAAAATAGTAATTTACAAGAGGCATTAAATAAAATCCACTCTCTAATTAGAGGAGAGTTTAGTAAAAATGAAAATTCTATTTTAGAGATTATTAATACTTTCACTCAAGAAGAACAGAGAAATTTTTATGCTATTATTGAAAACAGAGCAACCAAAGAGATTTATGAAAATAGTATATTTCTGCTCTCAAAACTCCTCTACCAAAAATATAACCAAGAGATACTAATCCTAATAGATGAATATGATACTCCAATCCATGCCTCATATCTAAATGGATACTATAATGAAATGATAGAATTTATGAGAAATCTACTTAGTGGAGCATTTAAAGATAACTCTTATCTATTTAAAGGGGTTATTACTGGGATACTTAGAGTAAGTAGAGAATCTATTTTTAGTGGACTCAATAATCTTGCAACATATACAATACTCGAAGAGAGATATAGCAATAGATTTGGATTTACTATTGATGAGACAAAAAAGTTATTAGATAGTTTTAAATTAATAGATAAATATAATGATATTAGTAGCTCATATAATGGTTATAGATTTGGAGATAATACCATTTTTAATCCATGGTCTCTTTTAAATTATATAGATAACCCAAAACATGAACTACTTCCATATTGGGCAAATACAAGTAGTAATGATTTGATAAAACATCTAATCCAAGTATCCTCAATGAACTTCAAAAAGAGTTTGGAGAGTTGGTTAAAAAAAGAGAGTGTAGAGAGTCAAATTGATAGCAATATTGTATTTAGTGAAATAGAAAAAAGCGATAAAAATATCTATTCTTTGCTTTTTTTTAGTGGTTACCTAAAATGTTTAGATAAAAAAATAATAGAAAAAACATATTATTGTGATTTGGTTATTCCAAATAAGGAGGTTAAATATATCTTTAAAAATATTATAACAAGTTGGATAAATGACTCTTTTAGAATAGATAGATTAAAAATATTGCTACAAGCATTAACTAATGGAGATATAGAAACTTTTGAGGAGTTATTTAGCGAATTCATATTAGAAACACTCTCTTTTTATGATGTAAATAAAAAAAATGAAGAGGCAGTATATCATGCCTTTTTACTTGGGATTTTAATTAATTTAACAGAGTATGAAATTATATCAAATAGAGAAGCAGGACTTGGTAGAGTAGATATAATCTTATTTCACAAAACAGATAAAAATAGACTTGCTATTATAATGGAGTTAAAAAAGATAAATAAATTTAGAGAAAATACCAAAGAAGAAGCCTTACAAAATGCTCTAAAACAGATAAAAGAGAAACAATATGAGGTTGAGGTTAAAAAGAGAGGATATAACAATATCCTAAAAATGGGAGTTGTTTTTGATGGTAAGAGGGTTTGGATAAAAAGTAATTAAATCCTATTGAGTATTATCAATCACTTTTTAACATTTATATCATATAATTTCATGATTTTATAACTTAGGATAAATAATGATTATTACAAACTACATGAGAAATGAACATAGAACATGTGATGAACTATTTGTAACAGCTGAAAAATCTGTTATAGATGGTGATTTTCAAAAAGCAAAAGAAGATTTTTTACTTTTTGCTGATGAAACACTTCTACACTTCAAAAAAGAAGAAGAGTCACTATTTCCTGAATTTGAATCTATTACAGGAACAACAGAAGGTCCTACAAAAGTAATGGTTTTTGAACATGAACAGGTGCGTGGTCTTATGGGTAAAATGGCAGAAGCTGTAGAAAATCAAGATAAAGATAGCTATTTATCATTGGCAGAGTCTATGATGATTTTATTACAACAACATAATATGAAAGAGGAGCAGATGCTTTATACAATGTGTGATAGAACCATTCCTCAAGATAAAAAAGATACAATTTTATCTACTATGAAAGAGATAAAACTTTGAAAAAGATATTACTAGATGCAAGGGATATGGAGTATCCTATTCCATTACAACTTGCACTTAGTCATTTAAAAGATATGAAAGAGGATGAATATCTATATATGATACATAGAAAAAATCCAATACCTCTAATCGAAATAGCAAAAGATAAAAAATTTTCATATTTAACTCAAAGTTATAATGACATTTGGCATATACTTATTTGTAAAAATCCAAACTATAATTTAAAGGAGTTATTAGATGTTTAATCAAGGTGGTTTATCACTAGAACAAGCTCCTCCTATCTCTGTAGTTCTGAGATTTTTTGTTAGTGCTTCTATATTTGGTCTATGTTTGGGACTTTTTTTGCTCTCAAGTAGTTTGGAGTTAATACCATCTTCTGATTACTCTTTTGATTTAACTATTGTGCATCTTTTGGCACTTGGAGTTATGGCTTCATTTATGTTGGGTGCTATGTTTCAAATGTTACCTGTAATTGCAGGTGTAGTTATAAAAATGCCAACAAAAAAAGCTATGGTAGCTCATATACTTTTAACTATTGGGGTATTTTTTCAAATTGGTGCATTTTATAGCTCTAACTCTATACTCTATCTACTTACTGCTATTATATTGGGTAGTGGACTACTTCATGCTTCTACTTTAATGTTCAAAGAGGTAATCAAAATCAAAGACCACTCAAGCTCATCAAAAGGTATGCTTTTTGCTCTAGGTAGTTTTATAGTGGTGATTACTTTGGGTGTTGTGATGCTTTTATCTCTAGGTGGATATATAGATAGCTCATATTTTGTGCAAATCAGAGAATCTCACTACTCTTTTGGTCTATTTGGTTGGGTATCTTTACTTATTATATCTATATCTTTTCAAGTTGTTGAGATGTTTTATGTTACACCAAAATATCCTGATATTATAAGCAAATATCTAGTAATAATTATATTTTTGCTTTTAGTTATTAAAACTATTACGCTTTTTATAATAGGAGATAGTTATTTTATAAATATAATATTATCTCTATTATTTATAATATATGCTATAACTACTATACATAGATTATATAAAAGACGCAGACCAACATCTGATGCTACTGTTTGGTTTTGGCGTTTGGGTATGGGATTGCTTATTATTAGTATGTTTATTATTATACTAGATAATATTATAGGAGTAAATATAGCTACTAACTATATAAGTTATATTACATTTATAGGTTTTGCTCTAAGTATAGTTTTTGCTATGGTTTATAAAATAGTTCCTTTTTTAGTTTGGTTTCATCTATCCAATCAGGGTTATATAGAAGCTCCTATGATGCACGATGTTATTCATCCCAAAAAAGCAAAAATTCACTTTTGGCTTCATCTAGCTACTATTATTTTATGGATTTTTAATACTATTTTTTATTTTCCTATTATAGAGATATGTGCTAACATAGCATTAACTATATCTTTTGGTTGGTTACTTTATCAACTAATATTTGCAATAAAAAAATATCGCTATACACAAAAAAATTCTACTAAAATTGAGTGGTAGAGGTAGATTAATTTTCTGCCTCTAATTCTTGAAAAATTATATCATCTTCATTAAAAGAGAAATCATCTAAATTTACATCACTATTATTCTCTACCGATTTTATACTATTTTTAAGTGGCTTTTCTCTTTTTATAATTTTTGGAGTTATAACCTTTTTAGATAATCCTACATTTACTACTCTAGTGGTAATAGCTGTATTTCCTATTCTATCTTTTGCCATATAAAATAGAGTATATGTTCCAACCCTATTACCATCTACTGTACCAGAAACTTCTACATCTACATCTCCATCTACATCATCCTTTGCTGTTGCCCCCTCTTCTATATATTTTGCCCCTAATTTTATATATACTGTAGGATAACCATTTAACTTAATAACAGGTGGATTTACATCATTTATATCCATCTCTATACCATTATTTAATTTAGGTACATAAATATCACAATTTTTACTTTTTTTGGATACAAATCTCTTTTTTACTTTATCTTTTATATCTTCTATTCCTATATCATCTATCTCCACATTACCACGAATAAAAAAAGTATCAACAGCAATTATTCTGTTGCTCGGTTCATATCTTCTTAAATCCAAATCCAAATCTCTAATAAATTTATGCCAAGAACCATCTGTAGCACTCTTACCTAAACCATAATAACCTTTTCCATTTTCTAAACTAGCTGTATATATCAAAGAACGATGACCTTGTATAGTTTGAAGACTAATAAATATAACAAAATCGCTATTAGTTTTCATACTCCAATATAAAGATTTTCCATTACTTTTACACCAAGCTTTAGAATCTCTCTCCAATGAAAACATATAACCCGTTCTAGTATCATCACTATGCAACATAATAACTCTACTTTTTCTATCTTTATCATAAATATTTTTTATAGTTGCATTTGCTATATTATTATAAATACTCCAACCTGTTGTTTTATTATCTTCTGCATCTTCATAAACCACGGCATTTAGAGCTATAACCCCAAATAATATTATATTTAAAATTCTAATCATAATACTATTATACGATAAAGCTTATAGAATTGAAATTAAAACTATTAAATAAATTTAATCTTATATTAATATTTAAATATTATAATGCTTAGTGCAAATTTCAAAAATATTATATTTTTCTTAAAGGAGTAAATTAGTGTCTATAAGAAATAAATATTTAATAGTAATAGCAATATTATTCAATCTATTGATACCTCTACAAGCAAAATCAGTAAAAAATAGTAGTTATTTATCAATATATATTGAAGCAATTGCTAAATCTATGTTAGGTAAAGCCTATAAATGGGGAGGAAATGGGCCTTATTCATATGACTGTTCAGGTTTTACAAAAGAGGTTTTTGAAGAGAATGGAATAGAGATACCTAGAAACTCATGGAACCAAGCCAAAGTTGGTATAAAAATAACAAAAAAAAGCCAATTAAAAAAAGGTGATTTGGTCTTTTTTACTTCAAAAAATCATACAAAAATAAATCATGTAGGTATATATCTAGGTAATGGAAAATTTATTCATGCTAGTAGATTTCATCATAGAATTGTAATTAGTCCCCTTAGAGAGTATAAAAAATATTTTAAATGGGGTAGAAGATTAACTTAGAGCCTCCCAAACTTTTAAAGCTTGTGTATGCTCTTTTACATCATGACATCTAACTATAGATGCACCATTATCTATAGCTTTTAAATGTATAGCCAATGTTCCTGCCAATCTCTCTTTTATAGGGGTTGGTACAATTTTATCTATCATAGATTTTCTACTAGCCCCTATAAGTATCGGTGAACCAAACTTTCTAAAATGTTTCATATTTTTTATTAGAGTCAAATTATGCTCTAGTGTTTTACCAAACCCAATCCCTACATCCAATATAATATTTTCTCTATTTAATCCAATACTCTCACATTTTTCTATTCTATCTTCAAAAAAATTACTAATATCTATTATTATATCACTATATTTAGGATTTTGTTGCATAGTTTGAGGAGTGCCTTGCATGTGCATTATGCAAAGTTTGGCTTTATATTTAATAACTAACTCAACTACTCTATTATCACTAGCACCTGTAATGTCATTGACTATATTAAATCCCGAATTTAAAGCATACTCTATTACTATAGGAGTATATGAGTCTATACTAAAAGAGACCTTTTTATATAACTCTTTATCTTTAATAATATTACATATATTTTTAATTCTATCAAATTCTTCTTTTGGAGTTACTATATCTGCATTTGGACGACTAGAGACTGCTCCTATATCTATAATAGTGGCTCCATCATCTATCATCTGTTCTATTTTCTCTATAGCATCACTATCTTTAAATCTACTTTCAGCAAAAAAACTATCATCATTGGCATTAATAACACCCATTATCTCTATAGGATACTGTTTAATTTCTAAAAATTTCTGTAACTCTTTTGCTATTTTTTTTAATCCAAAAGGTTGAGATAACTCCTTTTTTGAAAGTATCTCTATATGCTTTTTTGTACCTATTAAAAGACAATTATAATACTCTTTTTGACACAAAATAACACCACTAGGAACTGCTAACTCTGCACCTATACTTAGAGCATCTTGTTTTAAAATATTAATAGCAGGGGTTTTTAAATCTTTTATCAAAAATGTCAAAAGCTCCATCTTTTTTGACATAATATTAACCCCAGCACCTTGAACATCTAAATCTTTTAAAAACTGTTTGTTATCTTTTATATCTATCTGATATATATTCATTTTTTCTTTTTTTCCAATAATTTTAATAATATAGTATTTAATATAAAAGAGGTAGGAGAACCAACCTCTAAAGCCTTAATAGAATTGGAAAATAGTTCTAATAAAGAGTCATCCAAATTATATTTAGATGATTTTATAACTATCTTGGCTATTTTTTCTATTAATACCTTACACTCTACAGTAGATAATCTATTATTTGAGTGTATAAATTCATAAATTTTTGCTAAATTTAAATTTTCTATATCCAAATCTAAACTATTATCTATAATATTATCATGTAAATTAGTAATAGGTAATCGAGATTTTATAGTAGAAAGTATAGAAGATTTAGATTTAGTAATAAGTATAAAATATTTATTTGGTGGAGGCTCTTCTATTATTTTGAGAAGTCTATTTTGAGATATAACAGAAAATCTAGGTGCTATAAGTACAATAAAATTATCAACCTCACTAGCAACAAAAGCTTTGGCAATAGCTTTTGAAGCATCTTCTACCAAAAACTCTTTATCTTCTGTATCAATTATTGTAAATATCTCATTAGTTTTTAATGCCAATAGTGACTCTAATACTTTTTTAGGTTCACTTGTAACAATAATACTACTTTCTAATCTCATTAATCTAAACTCAACTCATTAAATAACGACGCATCAATTGTTTTATTGAAAAGCTTAAAAAGTTGTATCAACTTAATATCTAAAGGTGTACTACCATTTCTAAGATAAAAACTATTTGGTACATCACCATCAATAATCCATAATAAATTTTCATCATTACGGAATACAAATTTAGTATATACACTATCTGCACTGCCTATATACCAAATAAAATAACCATTGGGATAAGATATATCTAACATATCCTCTAAAAGGTCTAACTCCTCTGTACTATTCATTTTATCTAAATTTGGAAACATAGATTTTAAAGTATAAATAGGTAAAAATGGTCTATAACTCTTGAATGAATTTATTTTACTTGATATATATCTAGCATACCAAGCTCTTGACTCATCAGTCAATACTAATATAGTCTGTCCTTCTAAAATTTTGGTAACAGCTCTTTGAATAATGGGAACCCAATCATAACGGCACTCTTCCATCCATGAAAAGCTAGAATCCTCTTCACGAATGGTATCTAATGTCCAGTTTAATATAGGTGTCATTAGATATTATACATCTAATTTATAAACAGAGTGTAGTGTACGAACTGCCAATTCAGCATATTTTTCAGCAATAATCATTGAAACTTTTATCTCAGATGTTGAAATCATCTCAATATTAATATTCTCTTTAGCTAGTGCAGAAAATGCTGTAGCAGCAACACCTGAATGTGATTTCATTCCTACACCTACTATTGATACCTTACATATATCACTATCAAAACTTTTACCACCAATATCATGGTCAAAATTTTCTATAATCTCTTTAGCTCTTGATAGTTCACTTTGGGCTACAGTAAATCCTAAAGAGGTTAAACCATCACTACTTGCATTTTGAATAATCATATCAACATTTATCTGTTCATCTGCCAATTTTGTAAAAATCTCTGCTGCAATTCCAGGTCTATCTGATACATCCCGTAAAGAGACTCTTGCTTGATTTCTATCCAATGCAATACCACTTACCAATACTGTTTCCATATTTCCACTCTCCTCATTCCCAATTACTGTTCCCTCTCCATCAGAAAAAGAACTTTTTGCTACAATTTTAACATTTAATTTTTTCGCTAACTCTACTGAACGATTTTGAAGTACTTTTGCTCCAAGTGAAGCTAACTCCAACATCTCTTCATATGAAATAAAATCCATTTTTTTAGCTTTTGGCTCAATTCTTGGGTCTGTAGTATATATACCATCTACATCACTATAAATTTCACAAGCATCAGCCTTTAAAGCACCAGCTATAGCAACAGCAGAAAGGTCTGAACCTCCTCTACCTAATGTTGTAACAGCTCCATTAGAATTTACTCCTTGAAATCCTGCTACAATAACTATTTTCCCACTTTTTAACTCTTGTTGCATTAATGTTGGGTCTATAGACTCAATTCGAGCATAAGTATGAAAACTATCTGTTTTTATTCCTGCTTGTTGTCCTGTTAAAGCAATAGCATCAAATCCTTTCTCTTTTAATGCAATAGCCAAAAGAGAAGCAGTTACTATCTCTCCTGAACTCAATAGCATATCCATCTCTCTTTTTGACGGATTTTCTGAAAAATATTTTGCAAAATCTGTTAGTTTGTTTGTTTCACCACTCATAGCTGAAACTACTACTACTATATCATTGCCCATCTCTTTAGCTTTTGCTACACGAGAAGCTACATTACTTATTCTCTCCAAGCTACCTACGCTTGTTCCTCCATACTTATGTACTATTAACATTACTTATGTGTCCCTCTTTTACAAAATGTTCTATAACTCTCTTATATACCCGTCGTTTAAAATATGTTGCCTTTTTTAACAACTGTTCATACCCTACATATTTATAATCTTCAAACTCAGGCTCATGATAACTATCAAGATTAATTTTGGCTCCATCTTTTAACTTTACTAAAAAATATTTTTGTGTTTGACCATCAAATGGATACATTTTACGAGCCGTAACCCCATTTGGAAAATCATATTTTATCCAAAAAGGATACTCAGCAATAACTTCAACACTATTACACCCTATCTCCTCTTGTAGTTCACGCAACAGTGCCTCTTTTGGTGTTTCTCCATCATCAATACCACCTTGAGGGAACTGCCACGCATTTTTTATATCTGACCGTTTACCTAAAAAAAACTCACACTTCTGTGGATAGTCTGAAGAGAGTATGACAGCTGCGACATTTGGGCGATAACGCTTTTTTGTCTGCATTTTACTACTCTACTTTCATTTATAAATTTGGAATTTTAATTTATCCCATTTTATTTGACAAAATTTTAGCTAAAATGTCATTAAAAAATGGTGATTTCATGTTGCTCTATATACACATTCCATACTGTGACTCAAAGTGTCACTACTGTAGCTTTAATAGCTATACTAATAAGTTTAATTCAAGAACAAACTATATGTTAGCTCTTGAAAAACAACTTATATATGAAATAGAGAGATTTCAAATAAAAAAAGAAGAGATAGACTCTATATTTATAGGAGGAGGAACACCATCTACTATAGACCCTATACTATATAAACCTATATTTGAAATTATATATCCATTTCTAAAAAAAAATATAGAAATTACAGCTGAAGCTAATCCAAATTCAGCAACTATTTCATGGTTAAAAGGTATGTTTAGTTTAGGCATCAATAGAATCTCTTTTGGAGTACAAAGCTTCCAAGAGAAAAAACTCAAAGCACTTGGTAGAAATCACTCTAAAGACCAAGCTATAAAAGCAATTATTAACGCCAAAGAGATAGGATTTGAACATGTATCACTAGATTTAATCTACAATTACAAAGAAGATACAAAAAAACTTTTAGAAAAAGATATAATCCAGTCATTTAAACTACCAATAGACCATATATCTGCTTATGAACTTACAATAGAAAATAATACCAAGTTTGAAAACACTCCTAATATAAAACAAGAAAATGAGGAATTGAGTTTTTTTGTAGCAAAAGAGATTACAAAAAGAGGATTTAAACATTATGAAATTTCTAATTTTGGCAAATATCAAAGTATTCACAACAAGGGATATTGGGAACTCAAAGACTATATAGGTATAGGAGCTGGTGCTGTAGGTTTTAAAAAAAATACAAGATACTATCCCTCCTCAGATATAGATAACTATATAAAAAATCCTCTACTTATAAAAGAAGAACAGATAAATAATCAAGAGCTAATAACAGAAAAAATATTTTTGGGACTTAGAAGTACAATAGGAATTAACAAAAATATACTAGATAAAAAAACAAAACAGAAAGCAGATTTTTTAGTCCAAGAAAAAAAGCTAATAAAAGATGGAGATAAATATAAAAATATTAACTTTTTTCTTGCTGATGAAATTGCCCTTTATCTATTAGCCTAAGTTTAATAAAATATCAATCTATAATATCTACATCTCCATAAACTGGTAATTTAGACAAAAGAACTTCACTACCTTTTGCAATTTTACCATTGGGACAAGGTGTTATCATCACTTCATTATTTTGGTTCATTATAGTATTTACTTTTAATGGACTAAATTTTCCATCTTTATAAGCAACTATATATACTCCATCTTTTTTATGTAACAGAGTATTACTTGGTACTATAC
>Ga0256828_1002577_pt1 | contig 10723 bp, 9 predicted proteins | sample CV88metaG_FD_185993 | JGI IMG/M metagenome (GOLD analysis project Ga0256828, IMG submission 185993) | Hydrothermal vent microbial communities from East Pacific Rise, Pacific Ocean - CV88 | ecosystem: Environmental > Aquatic > Marine > Hydrothermal vents | place: Pacific Ocean: East Pacific Rise... | reverse complement strand
CTAACGTTGTTTTTAGTTCTTGTAAAACACCCATTGTGTTCCTCCTTTATAGTTATTTATATATATACTATGCCATAAGACCTAATATAAACATATTTTAATTATTTATATCTTCTGAATATCAGTATTATACTATAGACCAACTAGTATAATTAAACTCTACTGTGAATTCTACCATTCCTGGAGAATCATCAGACATTGCAGTATCAGAAATTGTTTTTGGCCAAATATCAGCAAACTCATAAGTTATAGTTGGTGAATTATCAACTGTGCTAAGCTGTATCATTTGAGCTGTACTCATATAATCATCATGTGAACTAGCAGCTCTATCGTGATTAGCAACACTATCAATATATTCCATCCAGGCTATAAATTGCATTCTAAGAGAATGATATTCATCGTCTAAAAAAGTAACTGACCAGGTGCCACCAAAATCAGCATCTCCTGCTACAGTTGTTAATCTACCTTGGTTCCAAATTTCAACTTCAGCAAAACTTCTACCTGGTATACTGGCAGATTTTGCTAGTGTATTAACTTGTTCGCCTGATGGTCCACCGCCAACTCCATTTAATATAATCTGATACTTATTGGTTCTTGCCCCAAGTCCTAATGTATTTTTTAAATCGTCTATTTTAAAATTACCCATATTTTCTCCTTTTATCCTGTAATTACATAAGAAGCTTTAAATTGTACTGTAAATTCAGATACTGAAGCAACAGCACTATTATCTAACGTGGCAGCCCCAACAGAAGTTAATATACAGTCTTTAAATTCAACAACTCCAACGAATGAAGTAATATTAAAAGCATCAGCAGTTTCTATTTTGATATTTACTGCTTGGTCTGCTGGGTATGTTCTAACAAATTCTTGTAAAGCATTAGCAAAACCTTTATATAAAGTAAAGTTATTATAATCTTTAAAGGTTATACCTATTGTATAATTTTCTAAGTGCGAACTAGCAAATCTCCATTCTTCTGCTATATATGCTTCAATTGGTTTAGTTGTTATCTCTGCTAGTTGGACATTTTGGCAACACATCGTTAATGTATCAGCATCGGGTACACCTATTATACCTGCACCTGGTCCTGTCATGCTTATTTTAAACTTACTACTATCTTGCCATTTTAAACCTTTGGCAAGAGTATTCATTGCTCCCGACATAAGAAAATCTCCTAATTATATTTTTATAAATATTTATAAAATACAAGATAAAGGATTAATATGGCATTAAAATACAAAAAAGAGTATAATAATATAGCCGTAATAGGAGATAAAAAGATTAAATTCACTCCTTGGACTACCAAAAATGAGAAGGATTATTTAATAGCTGTTGAGTCAGAAAAAAATATTGACGATAATTTGCTATTTGAATTGTTAATTAAACCGTGTTTAAAAGACCAAGATATTGTTTTGAGTAATAATGAACAGAAGATGCTTATTATTGAAATCAGAAAAAAATCTTTAGGTTCAACATTTCCTATGAGATACGTTTGTACTAAATGCAAACAAGTTAATGATATAGATGTTAGTTTTGACCAAATAATTAAGTTCACACCTGATAATTTTAAACCTGTAACAATTGAAAACATGACATTTAACTTTGGTAATATATTATCAGAAAATCTTAGAAGAAGATTAGACGAAGCGGAAACAAATGTTGATTATGCTTTCGTTGAAATGTTATTACATATTCATAGTATAGAAATTGATGGTAAGTTAGAAGATACATTTACATACGAAGAACTTAAAGAATTTGTTGAAGATTTACCAACATACATATTTGACGAATTATATAAAGAATTTCAAAAAATGAAAAGTTCTTTAGATTTTAGTTTAAAAACATTCTGTATTGTATGTAATACAGAAAATGAAGTTGAGTTCGATCATTTGCCAAATTTTTTGTGGACGTAATGATAGAGAGCAACCTTAGTAGTTTATATCAGTATTATAGTAATATGAAATACTTTGGTCATTACAGTATACAAGAAATAGACGAAATGTTGCCTTTCGAACGAGACATTTACTTTGGTTTATTAAGTAGAACAATAGAAGAACAAAATAAAAATAAATAAGATTAATTAAGTTTAATTATTATATAATAAAAATAAAGGATAAAAATTGGCTTTAAAATATGAAGTAGGTTATGATTATACCGCAAAAATTGGTGATAAAGAAATAAAGTTTAAACAATGGACTGCTAAAGAAGAGAGAAGTTATTTACAAGCTATAGAAAATACCAAGACAGATATCACGGATAAATTAATTTTTGATATATTGATTATGCCTTGTATAGAAGATAAGAATATTGTACTATCTGTTCAAGAACAAAAATTATTATTAATTGAAATTAGAAAAGTATCAATTGGTGAAACATTTAAAGACGTTATTGTATGCAAAACATGTGGTAATAAAGAAGAATTAGAAATTAAAATTGATGATATATTAAGCTATGAAAAATCTAATTATAAAGATATTAAAATTGAAAATATGATTTTTAACATAGGTGAAATTAAAACAAATAAAGCTAAAGAAAGATTAATTATGGATAAAGGAATTATAAATTATATCTTTACAGACTTTTTATTGCATATTCATAGTATAGACATAAATGGAGAATTAAATGATAAATTTACATTTAAGGAACTTGAAAAATTTATGGATTCACTTCCAACTAAAATTTTTGATGAAGTTTTCGAACAGTATCAATTAATGGTTGATTCATTAGAACTATCGTATAAATATAAATGTTCAGAATGCAACGAAGAAGAAATCATAGATTATACAAACATTCCTAACTTCCTATGGATTTAGGTTAAATTCATAATAAAACGATACATAAATTCTTTTATAAATAATTAAAAAAAGGGGAGAATTTATGTTATCACTACTAATTTCATCAGCTAAAGGTTTAGCTAAAGCAGCAGGAAAATCTCTAAATAAAACTAAAAATATCAAAGAAGGTAAGGAAATAAAAAACTTTAAAGATATTAAAGGTGAAGATTTAAGAAATAGACACATTGAAACTGATGAAAAAATCATACAATCCCAAGAAAATACTGTAAAGTCATTAGAACAGATAGAAGAAAACGAGAAAAAAACTAAAGTACAAATTATCAGAACAGAAGATAGAATAAGTTCTATTGAAGATAAAATAGAACATAACGTTGAAGAAAAAAATGACGATCTTGTTAATATAGAAAGAAAACAGCTAGAAGTACAGAAGAGACAGCTAAAGGTTCAGAAAGAACAGTTAGAAGAACAAAAGGAAGCTGAGTATAGAGCAGAACACCATAGGAAACTTACACTAAAAGATAAAGCAAAAAGCATGACTACAAATACTAGGAAAAACATTGGTAAAGGTGTTGGGGCAGTTGTCACAAAAGTTAAAGAAAATCGAGGTTTTTTATCAAAATTATTAGGTGTAGGTGCTTTAATAGCAATGTTTTGGCCAATAATAAAAGAAAAACTAGGAGCTTTTGTTGAATGGGTTGCTGAAAAAATACCTGGTATTATTAAGAGTGTTTGGGGAAAAATAAAAGATATGGCTGAAGGGCTAGCCGATTTAGTCATTAAATATGGCCCTGGTTTAATAAAAAATGTACTTGATGGTTTAGGCGAAGTCGCTTCATCCTTATTAAAAGGTATAATAAAGTATGGTCCTAAAGTTTTAACAATGTTAATAAATGGTGTTAAAACACTTGCTGAAAAGGTATTATCTGGTATAGTTGAATACGGCCCAAAAGTAGCAAAAATGTTATGGAATGGTTTAAAAGGGTTGTTAAAAGCTGTTGTCCCATTATTAATAAAATATGTACCAAAAATAGCATCTCTAATATGGGACGGTATGAAAGTTGTTATCAATGAAACCGTGGATATAATAAAAGAATACGGTCCTAAAGTTTGGGATATGATAAAATCAGGATTAACAACTGCAGTTAACTGGGTAGTTGATACAGCAAGTGAATATGGACCAGAAGTTTGGAAAAATTTTAAATCAGGATTAGGTAAAGCTGTAGACTGGGTAGTTGATAAAGCGTCTACATTTGGGGAAGATATGTGGATTGATATTAAAAAAGGATTTAGTAATTTAGCTAAATTAGTAAAAGATAAAATATCTGCTTTAGGTGATGATATATCAAATTACATATATGAAGCTACGAACGGCTTAGTAGGTACTAAAAAGATGGACGATAAATCAGTTAAGGATATGTCTTTAGCTGCGAAAGGTGACACAGAGGCTTTCCTTGAAAAAGTGGAAAGCTATGGTATTATTGATGAGTCAGATATAGCAGGTAGAGATAGTACAATTACTGATGAGAAAAAATTAAGAGGTTTACCTATAGACGTAATACAAGCGTTATTAGATTCAGATGATTTTTCTGATGAAGACGAAAAATTATTTAAAGATATTATAAAACAAAAAGTAGCTAATGATACAAGTAGAAGAGGAGAAAACCCTGTTGCAGATATGATTGAAGTTCATAAAAACCAATTTAATACAGGTGGATGGACTGGTGATGGGGATTCCAAGGAAGTAGCAGGCGTTGTTCATTACAATGAATTTGTTTTAAGCGAAGATATGTTAAAAGAAATTGAAAATGCCAAAGATGAAGGTGAAAGAGACGCTTTAGTTAAAAAAGCAGCTAAAGGTAAAGGTAAAAAAGCAGAAGAGGCAATAAGAGCTTTATTAGAAAGAAACAAACCATCAGGATTTAATGTTGAAATAAATGGTGTCTCAGTAATGTTAACAAACGCACAGAAAGAAGCATACGATAAAATAGAAAAAAATTCTAAAAATGTTTTTGATGCAATGGATAGAGAAGAAAATTTAATAAATTCTATTAGTAAAGGCAAATGGAAAGATAAAAATGCTACTAAAGTTAGATTTGAGTCAGATGATAAACCATTAGCAACAGCAATTTCAGCAAGCACAAACAATTCTTCGTTAACCAAAGACAGTGGTACTACTTTTACACCTGAACCTGTAAAAGTAAAACCAAAAATACCTGCTGCAGCCAATGATTCGTCAATTCCTAAAAGTGTTAATGATATTAAGGAATCAGATGTTTTTAAAGGTGTAAAAATAAAAAATATGAATCCTGATGTTGAACATAATCTTAAAGCTATGGGTTTTGAATATAAAGAAAGATTTGGGCAAAAATTGCAGCTGAATTCTACGGGCAGAAGTATAAAAGAACAACAAAAGTTATATAATGACATGCTTAAAAGGAATAATGGTAAAAGTGATGGTTCTGTTGCCACTCCTGGTGGTAGTATGCATAACTATGGTTTAGCCGTAGACGCCCAAAGTGTACAATTAAATATAGCCGAAAAAGCAGGTTTATTAGATAAATACGGTTTCCATAGAAATGTTTATAAAAAAGATGGTAAATTAGAAACATGGCACATGGAACCAAGTTCATTAAGTGCACAAGATAGAAAGAACGTTAGAGCTGCTGGTAAAAAAGCAATTAAAAAAGGGAAAGACGTTGATAAATTAGTTGCTAATGGGGAATTTACTAGAAATAAAATAGATAGAGTTGATGCAAATGGTAACAAGATTGTAACAAAAGTAGAAACGCAGGAAACACAAAGCGCAGCAAATACTAGTTCATATACTCCTACAGAAGGACCGGCAGCAGGGAATGACGTATCTTCAATAATAGAAAAACCTGAAGTAAAAGAGGTAAAACCTGAAATAGCAGAAATAAAAACTTTCTCTAATACTGCTGTAGGTAGAGCTGAAAAAGAGGCATATGATAAACGATTTGAAATAATAGAACCAAAAATTAAAGCTTATGAAAAATCTTTATCTTCTTTAGGCGATTCAGAAGAAGATAAAGAAAAGAAAACTAACATAAAAAATATGATTAAAGATTTAAAATCTTTACAAGGAAAATTAGAAGATGAAAATTATAAAACAACAACTGCAGACGAGGAGTTAATTGAAAAAGCACAATTAGATTCTGATAACACAGGTTCCGTTTCTGAAGCAGAAACAGCTGCTCATTTAATAGATGTTGCTGATAAAAAGAGTTTAGAATTATTTCAACAAACAATGATAGACATGGGATTTGCATCTGAAGACGGTTCTTTAATGAAGTCAGACGCAGAGAAAAAAGCTGATATGAGTTTTGGAGACAGAATAAAACAGTCAAAAGATAGCACAACAGAAGGTATATCAAGTTTGGTTAACGGTATGGGAGGAATTGCTTCTGGCACTCTTAGTAACGCATCAGGTTTTGCTTCGGGGGCTATAGGTGCAGCAGGAGGGATAGTTACTTCAATGGGAGGTGGTGCTTTAGTTGATTCTATAGGTGGAGCATTTACTTCTGGTAAAGATAAGTTGGTAGGGTTATTTGGTAAAAAAGCAGCAAATGATACAAAACCATCAAATGAAACTGGTACTACACTTGCTTCAGTAGCAAAGGCAGCAAACGATACAAGTACACAAACACTTGGTAATAATGAAAACGGTGTAAAAGATGTTGTAAATACAAATGCAGAAGTAGCTGATATAGGAAATAAAGAAGAGAAATACGAAGTACAACCTGGTGATACTTTGGCAAGTATAGCAAAACAAAAAGGTATTAGTTTAACAGAATTATCTAATCTAAATCCTGATATTGATGATTATGAGAAAATGCTACCAATGGGTTCAATTACAATAAGTAAAACTAAACCAAAAGCAGTTGAACAGTCTACAGATGTAAAAGAACCTGCGTCTGAAGATAAAATTACTGAAGATATTAATGATAATTTAGGTGTTACGGTTAATGGACAAAATAAAGATACAAGCTCTTTAGGAACAGTATCAAAAGAAGATAAATCACTCGAAAAACTAGTTACACCAAAGAAAGAAAAATTTATCCCAGGTGTTGAATTAAAAAGAAAAGAAGATTTTAAAAAGAGATTTGATTTAATAGATGATAGATTAGAAAGTTATAGAGAAGTATCTAAAAGTCTTGAAGGTAAAGAAGATGAAGAAAGTAAAGAGAAAAAATCTAAAATAGATACTAAAATTAAAGAACTTGAAAATATAAAAAATAAATTATCTAATTACCCAGAGATGGACAAAATTGATAAACAAATAGAAGAAATAGATAATAGTACAGAAGCAATATTAAAAGAGAAAGAATCTAATGAAGCATTATTAAAAGAATTAGAAAATAGTTCTTCTCCTGAAGATATTAAAAGAAAAAAAGAATTAGAAGAAAGAAACAAAGTACTAGATGCTAAGAAAGCGGCTAACGATACAATGAAAGTTGGTAGACAAGACGCAATTAAAGCTCTTGGTGGTAGAACAACGAAAGAGGAAGATGAAATTGGTTTAGCCTTAAAATTTGATGAAAACGGTGACGGAGAAATGAGCTCAGGTGAATTGTTTAAACAAGGTTTACAAGAAGCAGACGAAAGTTCTCTTAATATGTTCCAGCAAACAATGATGGAAATGGGATTTGTTGGCGAAGATGGCTCAATGATTAAATCTGACGCAGAGAAAAAATCAGAAATGAGTTTTGCTGATAGAATAAAAGAATCAAAAAATAGTACAGCTGAAGGATTGGCAACAATCACTGCAGGTATTGGTGGTATTGGAAAAGGTACTTTTGACAATGTGGCCGGAATGGCTTCAGATGCTATAGGAGCTGCACAAGGTCTTGGTGCTAGTGCAATCGATGGTGCTAAAAATATGGGAAGCAAAGCAGCTGATTTAGGTTCAAAAGCTTGGGGAGGATTAACAGGATTATTTTCAAAAGGAGATAAAGATGAAGGTGTAGAAGCTGATAATACACAAATTGGTTTAGGCGCAGCTGCAAATGAAACAAGTAAATCCAAAGGAGGTTTATTTTCAAAAGTAAAAGGCTTCTTTTCAGGTGGAGATAAATCAACTGAAGTTAGTTCAGAAGAAGGTAAAACCAAAGCTATTGAAATACCTAAAAAAGCAGCAAATATGGAGCTTATTGATAAATCATCAACTGCAAAAAGTACAGGTAATATAGGAAAAACTACTAATACATTAAGCAGTAATGAAGTTGAAATTAGTACAAAAAGAAAACAGTCTATATCTATTGATAATGAAGCTAGAAAATTGGCAGCAACAACTGCACCAGTAGTTGCGAATAAATCAGACGATAAAAAACAGACTAACACTGTTATAATGCAAACACCTCCTGCAGCAGAGAAAGCAACATTAAGTCTTTCAAATGTTGATATGGAAGAAAAAGAAATGGCTTATTTAGGTAGACTTTGGTAAAATAGTTTATAAATAAATAAAAAAGGAGTTTATTATGATGTACCCATTGAATATTTTTAGTACTGACCCTACAGGTGGGTCTATAAGACCTTTTATTATTTTTATTGCACACGAATACAAGGCCGACGTAATGAAAGCTACGTCTTGGAGTAATGCATTACCAACAATGGTACCTGTAGGTGGATTTGCTTTACCATTTCCTGATGGCGGTCTTGAAGATTCTGTTACACATACCTATAATGATGCAAACCCAATGATGAGCAAAGCAGTTAGCGCCTTTTCAGGAGAAATGGGTGATCTTGGTGGTATGACTACAGGTACAACAATTGACCCTTTAGTAACACAAATATATAAGGGTTCGACACCTAGAAGTTGGAGTGGATCTTGGGAAATAATTCCTAAAAGTATGGCTGAAAGTGCTGCTGTTGCATTAATAATAAAACAGATAAAAATATCAGGTTCTCCTGATAAGTACACTGTTGCTGGTAAAGCAGGTATGTTGATACAACCGCATGTATTTAAAATAGTTTTCTCTAACCCATTAATACATTTGGCGATGAGTTTTGATAAAATGGCTTTTAAAAGTTATTCTATAAACTATTTTGCGCAAGGTTTTGCTACAACATATAAAGATATGATGCCTAAACATATCAACATTAAACTGGAATTTGTAGAATTCGGTATTAAATATAGAAGCGATTGGATGTAGATTATGGAATTAATGAATAATAGTTACCTTAAATTTCCTACAATAGAATTTAATGATACAAATGTATATAACATATCTGAGTTAAATTTATTACCAGATATACCTGACAAATATTTTACAACTGAATATATTTTATATTATAAGGTGCAAGATGATGCTTTATTAGAAGGTATATCTTTTGAACTATATAAAGACACAAATTATTGGGATATATTAATGATATTAAATGGTATGAGAAGTATGAATGAATTGCCAGTAAATTATGACGTTGTGGTTACAAGGGCAGAGAAAAAATTGGCAGAATGGAAAGAAAAAGGTAAATTATTACCAGGTTTTTTAACAGATGAAAAGGTACTAGAAAAATTTGATGAAATTTTAGCCGAAGAAGTTGAAAAAAACGAAAAATATAGAACTATAAAATACATAGCACAAGATAATTTATCTGAACTTGATGCAGATTTGGATTTGGCTATGCTAGACGTAAAAATTAATAAAAATTTAATAATTAGTAAGGAATAATAATGTCTTATGAGATAGGTGTAGAATCAAATATGATGAAATCCTTCAAAGTCAAAATAGATGGAGAAGTATTAACAAATGGACAAGTAATTTCAATAAGAATGAAATGGGATATTGATAATTTTAAAGTTACTGGTAAATTAGTATTTTTAGATTTTTCAAATTTAGTAGAAGACTTACCAATACGAGGAAATAATACAGTATCGATGGCTATAACCGATAACGACGATGTGCCAAGTACACAATCATTTAAAGTTGTTAATGTAGGTTATACACAAACAAAAGATGGTAAAGTTTTAACAGTTTTAGATTTATTAGACCCTATAACAGTAGCAACTACCCAAATGTATAATGAAATGAGCTGGGATTCTGAACATATGATAGGTATTATAGACCATCCTGAAACGATGAAACCTTTATTAACTGGTAAGAAGAAAGATTTTTGTTCTCCACCACCACCTCATAAAAACTTTTGTTTGCCTTTGCATGTACCATTTAATGTTGTTACGCATTGGTTAGCAAAAAATGCAAATGTAAAATGGTTCCAGAATAGAGAAGCTTTTGTAATTCAACCTATAAAAGAATTATTTGGTAGAGGAAAAAAAGGAGATAAGTTCAGATATAAAACTCCTAATAATGCATATAGAAGAAGAATATATGAAATCAAAAATGATTTTGGTGGTATGCTAAATGCCAATATTTTTCAAGCCACAGGTAAGGTAGCATCGTTTGACCCGTCCAATAAACATTCTAAATGGACAAATAATGACTTTAAAGGTGCATTGAGTAAGTTGAGTTCACCAGGTAAAACTGCGGTTGATTTACCTGGTACAGGTGCACGACACTATTATAAAAGTGATTATCATATAGATAAAGTTGTTGATAGTATGTGGGAGATTAACGCATACAAAGATTATCAATTAGAAATATTAGTACCAGGGCAATTTGCTACTAACGTGGGCGATATAGTTGAATTAGACTTGGTTAATAAAAAAGACCCAAATAAACCTGAGGCAAATATGAATGGGTTATGGTTAATTACAGAAATTTTAGATATCATACAGCCACCGGATTTTGTGCAAAAAATAACTCTATCAAGAGCAAAATATAGTAAGTAAGGAGAATAAATGTTAATAGATAATGCAGATCATATACAAAATATAAACCCTTCACAGAATATATTTTATAGAGCAGTTGTTGAAAATAATGATGATGGTGGTAAACACGGTGCTTGCCAAGTA
>Ga0256828_1002574_pt1 | contig 10745 bp, 11 predicted proteins | sample CV88metaG_FD_185993 | JGI IMG/M metagenome (GOLD analysis project Ga0256828, IMG submission 185993) | Hydrothermal vent microbial communities from East Pacific Rise, Pacific Ocean - CV88 | ecosystem: Environmental > Aquatic > Marine > Hydrothermal vents | place: Pacific Ocean: East Pacific Rise... | reverse complement strand
TCATTTGACTAAACATATAAAAATATATATGATAGGTATAAATAAAATGGTGCTTAAAAATATAAGGGCTGTTACATCTTTGGGGCGACACTCATAGAGAGATGATAGGTTGATGTTTGCTATGGCAAGAGGTGTTAGCATCTCCATAAGCACTATGGCTCTTGTTGTAGTGTTCATCTCTATCATACTTAAAAGCAAAACAGATAGTATAGGTATGAGTATAAATTTTTGCGCTAAAGTACCTACAAATAGCTTTGGGTGTATCTCTTTGATTTTGATACCTTGAAGAAAAGTTCCAAGTAAAAAGAGTTGAAGAACGATACCAGCATAAGCCCCCATCTTTAGAAACTCTTTGAAATCCACACTCAAATCAATACCCAAAATATTTATGATAATAGCAACTATTGATACAGGAATGATAGGTATTTTTATGATATTTTTAAGAGATGTTTTGATATCAAATGAGCCTCTAGAGTAGATATAAACCCCTAAGATATAGGCTACAAATACATTTGTTAAGTTTATAACTGTTGTGTAGATAACACTACTTTGCCCAAATATAGCGATACCTAGGGGGATACCTATATTGCCTGTATTGCCAAGAAGTCCAGCGATAGAGAAGATAGCTCTCTCTTTAGGGTCATCAAATATAAACTTAGCTATGTATATAGTTGGTATGAGAATGGCTATAATGATACTTAGGTAGATAAATACTACCTCAAGATGACTCATCTTTAGAGTTGCCGAGCTAAAGCCCCACATCGCTACAAAGGGTTGGGTAAAATATACAGATACCAGTGTGAGTGTTTTGGGGTTTATATCATCTTTAAAAACTTTTTTAGCTATATAGCCGAGCAAAATAAAAACATATACAAAACTAAGAGATACTATTATATTAATCATAGGCACAATTATATATGTTGAATTATTATAATAAGTATAAAAATGTTAAAATCTATAAAAAATAAGGATTTATATGAGTTTAGAAGAGTTACAAGGGATTATCAAAGATGAGGTTGGTGTATTGGTATATTTTTCAGGAGAGAACTGTAATGTGTGCCACGCACTTAGACCTAAGTTTAAAGAGCTGTTTGATAAGGAGTTTCCAAAGATAAAACAGATATATCTTGATGCTCATGAAAATGCTGAAATCTCAGCACATTTTAATGTCTTTAGCGTACCTACTATGATAGTCTTTTTAGATGGTAGAGAGTTTGTACGAGAGGGTAGGAGTGTAAGTCTTTATCAACTTAGCACTCAACTACAAAGACCTTATAGTATGATGTGTGAGTAGAGAGTATATCTCTACTGCTCATCTCTATCTTTTTTTAGACTAAAGTTTCCTATCTGTTCAAGTAGAGTAGTAGCGTAAGAGCCTTTTGGTAAAAAGAAACTAACCTCAAGAACTCTATCTTTTTTGTTGTATTTTGTATCTATCGCTTTTGGATATATCCACGCAAATCTTCTATCACCTTTTAGAGAAGTTAGCTCATTATCATCAAACTCCTCTTCTAAATATCTAGCATCACTTTTTGCTCTTCTTGCCATATCACCAGCTAAGAGTCCTGTTGGAGATAACTCTTGGGCTTTAAAGCTTTTTGATGATTTTGATAAGTTGTTTAGATAAAAGGTTTTACCATAAGGGTAACTCATCAGTAAATCACCTAAAAATAGTTTGAAAAACTGTGGCTGTTTTTTTAACTCTTTGATAAGCTCAATAGGAAAGTTGAGTAGTTTTGATGCTTTTTGTGGAGAGTTTGTTGATACGATTGAAGAGATTTTTACTCTATATGAGAGCCATCTGTTAAATAGATAACTTTGATAAGATGCTACTAGAAGCTTCTCTCTATCACCCTTTAATCTCTTTCCACTATGTGCTATCTCTTTACCTTTGAGATAACTTCTTCCATCTTCTCCAAATCTCTGATAACCGTAGTAGTTTGCTATACCCTCTTTTGAGATTATTTTAGCTACATTTTCAAACTCTTTTACACCATTTGGTGAAATGTTGTGTAGTTTTATGATGAAGTTGTTTCCTTTTAACTCTCCTATCTTTATAGGTGATTTGTGATATTTTGTCTCTAGTATCTTTACTCTTGGAGTTGTTAAGTTTTTGAGTAAATCCTTCTCATACTTTTTAGGTAGAGAGATGTATTGGATAGTAGTAGCACTCTTATCTTTAAGTCCAGCATACCCTATCTCATTTGTGTTACAGTTTGCTGATGATGCTATGACTGTGATGAGTTTTGATGTACTCATATCCTGTTTTTCTACCTTCAAAATAAGATATGAACCACTGTTTGTAAAGTTGTGTAGAGGTACTTCTCTTACATAAAATCTATCAACACTCTGTCTAAACTCAAAATGTATCGGTTTGTGTCTGTATGTAAAGTAGTTCATATCAACCACACTTCCCAGGCGCACACTTCATCGCACCACATTTGCCCTCTAATTTACTCTTGATTGAGCCACTTCTCATACTATCTATCTCCTTTTGTGTCTGGATAGGGTGAGCTACAAACTCATACCCTTTATATATCGTCATGATACCGTATATCACAACAAGCATTGATGCTAATTTCATCATAATATTTCTTAAATTTCCTGTCTGTAAAAATCTAGTAAGAGTTGCTAAGAAAAATAGTGCTGGTATAGTTGCTAAACCAAACAGAGCCATCACGATAGCCCCCCAGAGTGCCGATGCTGTACTCGCAGCAAAGATAGCAAACGAATATACTAAGCCACACGGGATAATTCCATTTAGCATACCTAGCATATAAAAACTAGATAGAGAGTCATCACCTATCAATTTACGGAAATTCTTTTGAAACCATTTATTGTTTGAGATAGACCACTCTGCTGAGCTTAAAAACTTGATATTTCCAAGTAGTGAAGCACCAGCTAAAAGCATCAATACTCCAGTAAGTAAAAAGAGTACCCCTTTGGTAGTGGGTGTAAATGCGATAGCTTTACCCATCAAACCAAACATAGCACCAAGTATCGTATATGTGGTTACTCTACCAAAGCTATATGCTAAGTGAGAGAGGGTAACTCTCATCTTTGAGTGGTGTGGTTTAACTTTTGCTGATGTGTAAGCTACTACAATCCCTCCACACATACCGATACAGTGTCCAACACTACCTAAAAAAGCTGTACTAACTAAGAGAAATATATCTACATTATTCATCTGTTGTAACTTTCATAAAAATTTATAGAGCTATGATAGTAAAATTTTGTTAAAATATCATTAAAATATCGAAATGGTTGTAGTATGTTTAGTAGTTTGAAAAGAAATATTATCAAAATGTTTAGAGAGGTGTTAGTCTATCACAGTAAATCTCTAGAGTATAGGGCAAAAGTATTGACTTTGATGGTGACATCAGATAAGAAGATAAGTGAGTGTGAACATAAAAAACTTGAAGAGATAGCATCTGATATATATAAAGATGATAAGCAAAGAGCCAATTTGCTAGTAGATACGGTTTATGAGTATCACAATAAGATAGTTACAGATAACGGTTTAGGTTATCAACACCTTATTCAACTTGTAGCAAAAGAGACAAAAGAGACAAAGAGATTTTGTAAAAAGATAGATGAGAATATACTCTTAAAGATACATCAATGTATGTTAGATGGTGAAGATGAAGAGGAGATTTTATTTCAAAAGAGGGTTATGGAGTTTCTCTTAGAGTTAAAAAAAGAGTGTAGTATATAAGGAGGATTGTATGGCTAGTGGTTGGGGTTGTCAATATATGGGAACAAATGAAGAGATAAAAGAGTGGTGTTTAAAACTAAAACATATATGTAATCCAGGGTGTAAAGGGTGTGTTTTATATGGTGATGTACTCTTTTCTATGCCAAATATAGACCAAGAGCAGTCTAAAAAGGCAAAAAAGAGGAGTGATAATCCACTAGAGAGATAAAATGCTACTTTTGTAGCATATATTTGATGATAGTTTTATGTATAATTTGATGAAAAAAATGGAGTTATTATCATGAATGTAAATGTTGTATGTCCTAACTGTAAAAAAGTAAATCGTATCCCAAAAAAAGATAGTTACACAAAAGCAAACTGTGGAGCTTGTAAAACATCTATGTTAAATACACCACCTGTTACTGTTAGCGAGGGTGAGTTTAACCAGTTTGTGCTAAATAGTGATTTGCCCGTAGTGGTTGATTTTTGGGCACCTTGGTGTGGGCCTTGTCGTATGATGGCACCATCATTTGAAGAGGCTTCAAAAGCTATGAGTTTAAAAGCACAGTTTCTAAAGGTAGATACAGAACAAAATCAGAACCTAGGTGCTAGATTTGGTATTAGAAGTATCCCTACTATTGCTATATTTAAAAATGGTGTTGAGGTAGATAGAGTAAGTGGAGCGTTATCTACTCAACAGATTATGGAGTTTGTATCTCGTCACATATAGCGACTTGCTAAAACTCCACTAGAAAATGCCCACTGGAGGTTATATCCTCCACACGGCCCATCTATATCAACAACCTCTCCACAAAAGTATAGATTTGGTACTATTTTTGACTCCATTGTTTTTGGATTTATCTCTTTTATACTTACCCCACCTCTTGTAACCATAGCTTTTTTGAACCCATCGTGTCCTATTATAGTAAGAGGAGTCCAAGCTAAAAGTTTATATAGTTTATCTCGTGCTACACCTTTTTGTTTTGTTAAACTCAAAGATGTATCTATCCCACTTTGTATAGATAACTCTTTTGCTAAGGAGGCAGGTATTAAAGGAGTAAGTAGCTCCAATATGGTGGCTGTTGGATTATCTTTTTGTCTCTTTTTGAGGTACTCCATAGCCTCTTGGGCATTTAATCCTTTTGTAAAATTTGCTAAAAGTTCTATACTATCATACCTCTTCAGTAGTGGTGTAATCTCTCTTGAGAAGTCAAGCACAACAGGACCACGGATACCATCTTTTGTAAATATCAAATCACCCGTAGCTTGTAGTTTTGAGTATTTTTTCATAGCTACTTTTAGTGTCACTTTTGCTATGGTATCAGCACGACAGTTAGCTACCCACTTTTGAGCACTCTTTAGAGGCATCATAGCTGGAGTTGGTTCTACAATCTTATGAGATAACTTTTTTGCCAACTCATACCCATCACCACTGCTTCCAAGAGAGGCATACCCTTTACCACCTGTGGCTATAAGTAGAGATTTACTTCTATATCGGCTCTTTTGGGTTGTTATCTCAAATATATCATCATCTTTAGCAACATTTAGCACTTTGGCATCACATATCGTATCTATCTTAAGAGTATCTAACTCTTTTTGTAGAGCCTCTATGATAGTAGAGGAGTTGTGTGTAGTTGGGAAGACTCTAAAGCCATCAGGAGAGTGAGTTTTAACACCGATAGAGTCAAAAAACTTAACTGTCTCTTTGTTGTCAAAGCACTTTAGAGCATCTTGTATAAAACGCCCGTTTTTACCAAATGAGGCTATGAAGCTTTCCATATCCAAAGAGTTTGTTAAGTTACATCTACCACCACCTGTGGCTTTTAGTTTTGTAGCTATCTGGGGGAGTTTTTCTAAGAGAAGGACACTTTTGCCTCTATATCTTGCTTGAATAGATGCCACTATCCCACAAGCACCAGCACCAATTACACATATATCATACAGTTTTTGATTTTCCATAACTAAATAGTATCTAAAAAATGCTAAAATCTGTTATGCTTTTTTCAAATCAAACATTACAAACAATCATATCAATACTAAAAGATGAGTTGAGTCGTAGCCATAGTGTTACCTTTCGTGTGTTAAATCCAGATATAGGAGATTTTTATAGTGGTACAAAGATAGAGTTAGATGGTACTACCTATATCTACCGTGGATATAAAAACTGGGTTGATTTGGCACACTTTTTAGGCTCTAAGATGGCTACACCAAAGCTCATCTCTTCAGATATAGTAGAGATTTGTTACCGTAGATTATCAACAGACTCTTTTCATAATACGAGAGTAGAAGATATCAAAGAGAAGTATGGAGTAGGCTCAACATTCTCTTTGATAGATAAGTCACAAGAGAGTAGTTTTCTCTTTTTCTATCTTCAGGCACTCAAAGATGCCAATATTGAAAATAGAGGCTCTATACTTAATCTTGGAGTCAATAGAGCAGATGAGTTTGTAGTGATAAAAGAGATGTTAAAAGATGGCTTTGAAGATAAGCAGTTAGTGGGTATCGACCACTCTACATCAGCTATAAAACAGGCAAAAGAGAGATTTGAAGGTTGTAGGGGTGTTGAGTTTTTCACCCATGATATAAATGAGTTAGATAGTCTAGGCTTAGGTAGGTTTGATATGTTGATATCGATAGGGACACTACAAAGTACAACCATAAACTTTAAGCCATTTTTTATGTCACTTGTTCAAAACTATCTTAGTAGTGATAGTGCTGTTGTTTTGGGTTTTCCTAACTCAAGATGGGTAGGTGGAGAGTTGCTATATGGGGCAAAAGTGCCAAACTATTCAACTAGTGAGCTAGGGTTACTCTTTTCTGATGTGATGTTTTGTAAAAAGTATCTTCAGCAGAAGAGGTATAGAGTTAAAATCATAGGTAAAGATTATATATTTTTGATAGCTACAAAGATAGGTGTAAAATGAGAGAGTTGTATATAGGTGTGATGAGTGGAACTTCACTCGATGGTATAGATGTGGCACTGGTTGCTTTAGATGGTAGTAGTTGTGAGCTTATATCCTCTTTTGAGTATGAGTTTGATAGTAAGATAAAAAAGATGATAGAGGGTTATATCGCTTCAAATAGTCTATCATTTGATGAGATAGGTGAGTTAGATATTCGTTTAGGGTTGATGTATGCTAAGGCTATAAATGAGTTTATAAAGAGATTTCATCTAAACGCAGAAGAGATTAGGGCTATCGGGCTACATGGACAGACTCTTTGGCACAATCCAGATGGAGAGTATCCCTTCTCTATACAGTTAGGCAGTGGTAGTGTTGTATCTTGTGAGTGTGGTATCAAAGTGGCTTGTGACTTTAGGAGTAGAGATATAGCAAATGGTGGAGATGGTGCGCCACTTGCTCCAGCATTTCACCGTTTTTTACTAGGAGGAGATGCCAATATCGCTGTTGTTAATATAGGTGGGATATCAAATATCTCATATCTAGGAGAGCCTACTATCGGTTACGATATAGGTGTGGGTAATCTTTTGATGGATAGTTGGATACAAAAGCATAAGAGCTTACCTTATGATAGAGATGGAGTTTGGGCAAAAAGTGGTAAGGTTGATTATAAACTATTGGATATATTGATGAGTGATGAGTATTTAAGCAGAGATTATCCAAAAAGTACGGGTAAAGAGAGATATAATCTCAGATACATAGAAGATGCTTTAGTTACTTTAGATAGAGAGTTATCCCTAGAAGATGTACATAGAACACTTTTAGAATTTACGGCACTATCTATTAGCAATGATGTTTTGAAGTTCAATCCTGATATCCTACTTCTTTGTGGAGGTGGAGCAAATAACCCTCTTCTTGTAGAGAGAGTCTCTACTTTGATGCCAAATATAGCCATATCTACTATGAGAGATAGTGACTACATAGAGGCGATGATGATGGGGTGGTTAGCTTACAATAGAGTTCACTCTATACCAACTAAACTCTCTAGTGTTACAGGTGCTAGAGTAGATAGTGTATTAGGAGCATTGTATGAGAGATAGAGCAAGAGATTTTTTAAAAGAGTGTGGTTTTGATGAGTTTGAGATAATAGACTCTTTAGCTGATGCTTCAAGTAGGGAGTATTATCGTATATTGGTTGATAGTAAGAGTTATATCCTTATGGATAGCTCTATGATGAGAGATGCTCTTGAAAATTTTGTAATGATGGCTGATAAACTCTCCTCGGCTAAGGTTAGAGTACCTAAGATTTTAAAAAGAGATTTAAGTGGTGGTTATCTTCTTTTGGAGGATTTTGGTTCAACACATCTTTTTGATGTTATCTCTTGTGATGATGTTGAAAAACTCTATAAAAAGGCTATATCTGAGATAGTTTTGATACAAAAAAGTAGTATAGAGTCTCTTGAGATATATGATAGAGAGTTTTTAAAGTTTGAGATGGACTTGATGTTGGAGTGGTATATAAAACAGTATCACAATATCTCTTTAGATGATAGTGATTTATCTATCGTATCTACAACTATTGAGGCGATATTAGATGAGGTTTTATCTCAAAAATCGGGTGTAGTTGTCCATAGAGATTTTCACTCTAAAAATTTGATGATTTTAAAAGACAACTCTATTGGTGTTATAGATTTTCAAGATGCTAAAGTTGGTAGTGTCACTTATGATTTGGTATCTCTACTTAGAGATAGTTATGTGAAGTTAGATGAAGGTTTTATAGATAAGATGTTGGCTTTCTATCTTGATGAGAGTGGCTTAGATGTATCATTTGAAGAGTTAAAAAGGTGGTTTGACTTTATGGGGCTTCAAAGAGAGATTAAGATTTTGGGAATTTTTGCTAGATTGAGCCTAAGAGATGGAAAAGATGGTTACTTGGAGTATATCCCACAAACTTTGGAGTATATCGTTGATGTAGGGAGTCGTTATAGCTTGACAAAAGAGTTGGCAACTTTACTTCTAAAGATAAAAAAGTAAAAGATAAGCTAATTTTATCTAAAATATATAAGGAGGGGGAGTTTTATGGATAAAAAAGCGATATTAGCACTACTCATCGGTATCCCTGTGATATTATATATAGGGTTGATTTACGGTAAGCCTGATAATAGTAAGTTTCAAAATGAGATATTTCCAAGATTTATAGATAGTATCTACACAAAAGTTTATGATAGTAAAAGAAATCTTATAGGTGGTATCTCTACAAATCAACACAAAGAGCATATCCAAGGTACATTTTATGTAGAAAAAGTACCTAAACTATTTTGGGAGATACTCAAATCAAGAGAGGAGAAGTATCTTGATTTTAACAACTCAGACTACGGTTTGAAAGGAATTTTGGCAAATCCTAGATGTTGGAATGGTATAGATTTTATAGGGATACCATCAGCACTTATACACTTAAGAGGTGGAAGTACATTAACTCAACAGCTTATCAAAAACTTTTATGGACAGGACTATTTTAGAGACTTGACTCCATTTAAAGTGGTAAATAAAGGGTATAGAAAGTTAAAAGAGCTATTTGAAGCAAAGACATTTTTTCATAACTTAAGAGCAGATGATGGAGAGGAGTTTAAACGGTGGTTAGCTATGTATCCACCATCACTAAATAGTGCTGGTAGTGTTTATGGGATAGAGAGTGTCTCAGCCGTTGTTTTTGGTAAAAAACCAAATAATTTAACAGCAACAGAACAGGTACTTTTAACTGAAATGTATAAGTATAGTTACTACTTTAAGGGAAAAGCACACGATAGAAAGTGTAGATTTATCAAAAAAGGTGCTATTGGTGATATAAATAGATACTTCAAAGATAACCCTAAAAGAGCCAAAAGACTTGTCAAAGAGGTAGAGAGATGGCACTGCCCAACACACCCAAAACTACCTGTATTTATGTATAGCCGACTCTATAAAGATTACAAAAAAGGCATAGGTGATTTGGGTAATCCTAACAATAGGATATGGAGATATACAGCATCTATGGCTTTGATGGTTAGAGATAGCCTAAAAGAGTTTAAAGAGAAGATGAAAGATGTGCTAATTACAGAGGTTAAAACTACGCTAGATGCTAACCACAATATCAAATTTAAAAATATGATAAATAGAACATTAGCAACTATTCAGAAAAGATTATCTAAGAAGTTGATTAAAGATTTAAGAAAAGATAAAAATGTCAATATCTATATCGGGGTGGTTGATAGTTATGGAAGCTTTGTTAGAGTATATCGAAAAGGTGATGTATCTAGTGAGCGTCGTATAGGTAGTATCTCTAAAGTTTTTGAAGCTATCGCTTTGGGAAAAAGAGGTGAGAGTAGTAATGACTTCTACTGTAATGAGTATTTTCAAGGATTACACAACTATGATGGCTCTCAAGGAGGAGAGTGTAAGGGAGATAATCTTATACCTATTAAAAAGGTTTTTGGAGAGTCTTTGAACTTACCTCTTCACTCAGCATTTAAACACTACTTTATATGGGATTATGAGATAGATAAACCTATCAGTAATAGATTGATTGATAAGATATATAAAGAGTTTAAATTAAGCAGAGATAGTAAAAAGATAGATTATAGCTATGAGATGAGTTTTGGACTTACAAACAGTAGTCCGTTAAATCTACAAAAAGCTATACATAAGATAGCTTATGAGTTATATTATCACAAGTATAGAAAATATTGTGATACACATATAATTGAGCATTTAAAATATAAAAATATAAACTTTGAAGAGAGTCGAGTCTATGGAGGAGGTGTGCTATATCCATCAGAGCTATATTGTCATAAGTTAGATACAAAACTATTTAATAGTAGAAATAGAAAATTTATGAAAGAGCTGTTTTTAGAACCACTAAATAAGAGATATGGGACACTAAGAAGCTTTAACTCTATTAGAGGATATAGACCACTATTTTTAAAAAGTGGAACAACAGATAAAAATATCAATGGAAAAACATTAACTCAAGCCAAGTGGGTAGTGGGTGGATTTATGATAGGCTATAAACCGTACTCATTTGTGATAATGATACATAGTGAGAATGGTATAGGGGAGCATATAAAGCATTCAGAGGTGAGTTATCCTATATTTAAGACGATAGTTAAAAGTTT
>Ga0256828_1002573_pt1 | contig 10747 bp, 11 predicted proteins | sample CV88metaG_FD_185993 | JGI IMG/M metagenome (GOLD analysis project Ga0256828, IMG submission 185993) | Hydrothermal vent microbial communities from East Pacific Rise, Pacific Ocean - CV88 | ecosystem: Environmental > Aquatic > Marine > Hydrothermal vents | place: Pacific Ocean: East Pacific Rise... | reverse complement strand
ACTAAATATCTCTTTATCATTATTACGGGAAGATTAAAAGTAACCCATATTGATCCAGAAACAGGAAGGAGTCTCGCCCTGTTTCTTAAAAGTGAGGGAGAGATATTTGATTTCTTCTCACTTTTAGATGGCAAAGAACATATCGTATTCCCTGTAGCTCTTGATAATATGCATGTACTCAGTATTCCCCTAGAAAGAGCTAGAGAATGGATAATTGAATATCCTGCATTTAACCAATCTTTTCTTCCTTATCTTGGTGAAAAAATGCGTGAATTAGAAGAGTTTGGAACCTCTTTAGTTTTTCATAATATCACTACAAGACTTGCTAAACTTATCTTAAAACATACACATCCTCATAATATTGAAGAACATCACCCCGTACAATTAATCAATAATTTATCTCATGAATCCTTAGCAGAACTTATAGGTTCTGTCCGTTCTGTAGTAAGTACACAAATGCATAAACTAAAAGATGAAGGTGTTATTATAAGTAAACGAGGGCATATGGCTGTTTCAAATTTAGATAAACTTCTACATAAATGTGATATATAAAAAATATGTCAATATGCCATATTTTTGTACTTTAATCTAAAAATAGACTATCATGACACTATTACACCCATAAAGGAGCCAAGGATGGATGGTATGATAAAAGTATCTTATACAGTGATGTGTAGAAATGATGTGAGCAAAGAAGTGGATTTAACAAAATTACTAGCCAATGAAAAAGTAATGAAAGCCATTAAAAGTGAATTTGCTACAGGACTTCGTAATCTTGCTCTCTCCAGTAAAGAAGAGTCAACCATATATATTAAAACACAAAAAGAAGTATTTGAATTTACCGCAAGTAAAAATGACTTTGCAGACTTAGTAGAATTAGCTGAAGAGGATGCACGAAAACATAAGCGTATTAAAAAAGAGTGTGATGGTGTGGAGCTGGTAGATATAATAACCGTAGATTAACTTCTATACTATTACATATCACTTATGTCTTTTTTAAATACTATGAATAAAAATTATATTGATTGTTATATTTACTCAAATTTATGCAACAATCATAAAGTCTTTAGAATAAGGGTAAACCATCTCTTCTGCAAGTTTATAAAGCGTATTTACTATTTTATTATTATGCTTCAAATCATGATTAATAAATAAAGCTAAAGCTTCTTCTACACTTTTTTGTAAAGCATATTCATTATAGGTTATTGCCCCAATACGTAGGGCATATAAAACATGTACAATATTGTCTATGCTTTCTTCTTTTTCAAGATGTACCATATTTAAATACAACTCTTCTTGTGCCTGTGCAACATCATTTAAGAATGCTTGTCTTTGTATGGGTGTAGGTCTCATTATATATCCTTTTAATTTATAAACATAACCATAGACCTACACCATCATCAATAGCGTTTGTCTAAACCTCCATAGATTTATATACTATATCCAGATTTATGCCAATGCCATATAATCTGAATATATAACTTCTTTCATATCGACAACATAAGGGGTCAAACTTTCATCTATAATATCATCATAATCAGGTGCAACAAATACTTGAACTACTATCTTATCATAATGATTGATATAATCCATAATGAGGTATTGACCTGTCAATCTGAGTACTCTTTTAGTTAGTGTTCTTGGCTTTGCTCCTGTCACAACAGTTAATTCTCTTGCTGCCAAACCTAAAGGCTCTACTGCCACTTGTAAAAAACTACTAGGTTCATCTTCTGTAAAACTTTCCACTCTTTCTATTTTATCACCATTTGGCAGTAGCAAATCATAATGGTCACCCTGTTGAATCAGTTTAATTGTATGTTCCATTTTCATATCCTTTTTATATATGGGTCTTGAAAATATAGCTATTTTCGTATCCATATATTAACATGCTTCTAAGCATAAAAAATGCTACATAAGTCACATTTTATAAAGACAACATAATAATGCATATGATTCAAAATATTTTGCATCACATATTTTTATACTATATTTAATCTATAAAGATATACTTATAATTAATAAAGTGTCTATAAAGGAAATAGCATGCAGCATATGACCAATTTACCCTTACCCTTTGAAAATCTAAATAAACCTTTACAAGAGCAACTTAATGCAGAGGCAAAAACAGTTACAATAACAAAAGGTGAGACTCCTTTTTTATCGGATGAACTGACAAAACATGTCTATGTTGTTAAAGAAGGTAAAATAAAAAGTTATCAGATGAACCTTAATAATGGTAAAGAGCAAACCATCTATATTTATAGAAAAAATAATATCTTTGATACAGTCACACTTCTTGATGGGGAATCACATGATGTCTGCTATGAAGTACTTGAAAATACAACATTACTTATGTTTCCTATAGACTTTGTACGAGATTTACTCTATAAATATCCAGATTTCAGTCAAAAGTTCTATCTGTATCTTGCAAGACAGATGAGATATTTAGAAGAGATGCTTACTGATATGTCTCTCTACTCCACTTCAGAAAGACTTATTAAACTTATTGTACAAGATTTTCAACCTGGTAATTTATTTCGATTTAATATATTGGAAGGACTTTCACATACAGAGACTGCAAAGCTACTAGGTACAGTTAGACACGTGGTAGAGAGACATCTTCGAGAACTAAAGAATGAACACATCATAGACATCGTCAATAGAAAAATAAACATTTTAGAATCTGAAAAACTTTTACACAAAATAAAACTTTTAAGCTAAATGCTACTTAAGTCACATACCTCACTTACTCCTTAACGCTACAATTTTCTCATGTTTAGCCATATAGCTAGATAAATTTTATAGAATAAAAGGAGTTAAGAATGAAAAAAATTCTTATATCATCAATTGTTGCGTCATTAGTAGTTACAGGTTGTGTTGCAAATGAGGCAACACTTAAAAATACAAATGTAAAACATGTGAATGCTGTTGCAATTAATAATGCAAAATCAGTAGCAAAACAAAAAAACAGTGAGATTAAATTAGTACAAGAGGCAGTAGACTCTCTTAAATATGCACATGATGCACTTAATGCACTAGAAAAAAATGATACAAAAGCAGCATCAAAATATCTAGAAAAAGCTTTAGGAAAACTTGAAGTTACTCTATCTTCTAAAAAAGTACCTGAACTTTTACCCGTAGACAGTATTGTTACAGTAAATGAATTTATTGGTACAAGTGATACTGTGAAAGATATGGTTAAACTTGCTAAAAAACTTTTAGATGAGGACAAAGTACAAGCAGCTAAAGAAGTACTGGCACCACTTAAAAGTGAAATTGGTATTAGCGTGATAAATCTTCCACTAGCAACCTATCCAGATGCACTAAAAGAGACAGCAAAACTTGTGCACAATGATAAAGTTGATGAAGCAAAAGTAGTTTTAGGTACAGCACTCAATACTTTGGTCGAAGTAGATACGATTATTCCTATTCCAGTTCTTGAAGCTACAGACCTCATAGCTGCAGCAGCAAATATTGCAGAGAAAGATACAGAAGAAGCAAAAATTTTCCTAGAGGCAGCACAAGAAGAACTGAAAATTTCTAGATATCTTGGATATGTAAGTAAAAGTGATGTGACATATAAAACTTTAGATGATGCTATCGATGCACTAAAGTCAGAGATACGATCAAAAGAAGTGAAATCACTCTTTACAAACCTAAAAGATAAACTCAAAGACTTTTCATCAAAAATATTTTCATCAAAAGATGACTCAAAAAATAAATAATAAAAGGATAAATTATGGCAGTAGTTGGATTTACAAAACTAGAAGCGCTTTTTAGAAAGGCTGCTTCGTTAGATATTAAAAAAGGTCATGCAAAAGATATTACAGATATTGCAGAAGCAAAATTAGTTGATTTTCTCATTGCAGGTGAGCGTAATGCAAACTTAAATGGCAGAGATGTCATATGGGAATCAGATTTACCCATTACGAAAGGTCTACAAGAGACTATCATCTCATTAAGAAAGTTTGAAGAAGAGATTGCACTTGATGATGTATTGGATTTTTTAACAACAATTCCACCATTAAAATATGATTTATCGGAAGAAGCAGAAGCAAAACTACCAGAAATTATGGGTGCATTACTCATCATCATGGCAAAAATAATGAAAGAAATAGATGATAATGACAGGGCTTTAGACCATGAAACTATCAACAAAACAAAAAGAATTATGGATTTAACCCTATAAAAAATTATAAAGGATTTCACCATGGTAAGATACAGTTTATTTTTAAACAACAAAAATTTACTTGATAGATTTAGTAAGTCATCTAAAATATATGGAATACTATTTCTAATACTTGGACTAGCTGGGATTATATTCCCATATATTATGTCGATTACAACAGCAATAATGTATGCTTGGTTACTATTGTTTGGTGCAATAATGATAGGATTATATACATGGCAAACGAATAAAAAAGATTGGCTTGGATGGCTAAAAACAGTAATATTTCTTATTACATCTATTTTAATGATTCTTAACCCAATCACTGCAGTTGCAGTACTTGGTATATTATTTGCTATATATTTTTTCATGGATGCATTTGCGTCTATGGCATTGGCATTTGAACTTAAACCAGAAAAAATGTGGTGGATGTCACTACTTAATGGATTACTTTCATTCGTGATAGGCATCTACTTTATTATTGGATGGCCAATAAGTTCTATGTTCTTAGTAGGTTTTCTTGTAGGTATCAGTCTCTTTTTTGATGGGATTGTACTTTTAAGTTTAGGAAATGTTGCTAAAAATCTTGAAAAAGAACTCTAACAAGACCTAAAATATCTCATAAACACTTAAAAAAATGAAGATATTGGGGTTAATAGTAGATACGATGAAATAGCCTAAAAAGGCTATTTCATCTCTTTATTTTTCTATTTTATAATCTCGGTACAACATATGTTTTTGGTAATCACTTAACGCTACTGTATTAGGCTGATTTTTTTTCACTTCTTTTACTAGAGAATCATCATCTTTATCTATAGCAGCATCTGTATCAGACAATTTCATAGGTGAATACGTGAGTGTTTTATTTTTTTCTAATGGTACATTTTCCTGTGTACAGCCACTTAGGATAAATAATAGAAATAATCCTACACAAAACTCTTTTATAAACATATAAACTCCTTAAGATAACTTTTTAACGTATATTATACTCAAAACAACAAAAAATAGACTATTATTGCTCCTTTATGCATGAGACTGTATATACTCCAAAATCTCTTCTGCACAACCTCTAAAGACTTTGGGGATACTGCTTTTTTCTATTTGGTAGTCATACATTGGATCATAATACTCTGCCAATAACATTTCTATCCACACTTTATGTGCGCTGAGTTCACCTGAGTTTTCTTGTAACCTATAGGCATCTTCAAATAGTATTTTTATGCTACTGTAACGCTCGTATCCTATGCGTTTTCTAATGCGGTCAATCCCCTTGTTGGCATCATCGTACCATTGTTGGGTGCCTTCATTGGCATACACTTTTCTATAATCAGCTAATGCATTGATAACATATTCCTCAAAAATAATCTCTACACGCTCTGCCATAGGGGTCTCTAAAAGTATGAATTGTCCCTTTTTTAAAGAGGAAAATACAGGTTTGGGAATATAAAGTCGTCCTATATTATGACTTTCATCCTCAATGACCAAAGTCCTATGTTCTTTCGCTTCATGTTGTATGAGTGCATACGCAAGTGTATCTTCAAAGTCTATTTGAGAGGGTTGCGGGGTGACAAATTTTCCAAAGGTTGAGCCTCTATGGTGAGCCAAACCTTCAAGGTCAATACTGTTTTGAAGTTGATGGAGTAAGAGCGTCTTACCGCTACCTGTATGCCCACCTAAAATAAGTGTATTAGAAGCAGCACTAATGCGTTCACTCTCTTGCATCAAAAACTGACGGAAAGCCTTATAGCCTCCTTTAAGACGTGGGATAACAATACCCGCATCTTTGAGCCATGCTTGGGCGATTTGTGAGCGTTGTCCTCCTCTAAAACAGTAAAGATAGGCATCAGGATGTACCTGCATAAAATCTACCCATGCCTGCACCCGTGCCTCTTTAACTGGACCTACCAATGTTTTACCTAAAGCCACAGCAGAGGCATTGCCCTGCTCTTTGTAACGTATGCCTATAAGATGTCTTTCTTCATCGTTCATCAATGCTAAATTATATGCCTGAGGAAAAGCACCTTTTCCGAACTCTACAGGTGCCCGTACATCAATAAGCGGTCGGTTTTCCAACACAATACGGCGAAAATCTTCGGTTAAAGGCAAATCAAGTTTTTTGATTGCTTCTATCTCATCTTTGGTACCTACAGGAGCAAAGGCTTCAGTATTAGATGACTTCAATAAGATGTTCTCCACGTACTACAGTCTCACCAATACTTTTGAGTGACAGTCCCTCTTTTCGTGTAAGCTCTAAAAAGGCTTCAACACTCTCTTTTTGTACGGCACACAGCAGTCCACCTGAGGTTTGTGCATCACAGAGGATGTCTTGTTGTTCTGGTGTCATTGGGCTAATTTTGTCTCCATAACTTTCAAAGTTACGGCGTGTACCTCCAGGCACACAGTCCATAGCCCAGTACTCTTTGACCTTAGGCAGTAATGGCACATCCTCAAAATGTACAATGGCAGAGATGTTGCTTCCTTCACAGATTTCACTGAGGTGTCCTAACAACCCAAAGCCCGTCACATCGGTAATGGCAGTGACGCCCTCTAATGCTGAGATTTCTGCACCTATCTTATTGAGCGTACACATCGCTTCTATGGCTGGCTCTATGTCCCCTTCTGCGATTTTGTCTTGTTTTTGTGCTGTGGTTAAAATACCAATACCGATTGGCTTGGTCAAAAAGAGTGCACACCCTTCTTTGGCTGTGTCATTTTGTTTGAGGTTTTCATTGTCAACAATACCCGTGACTGCTAGACCAAAAATAGGCTCAGGCGAATCAATACTATGCCCACCTGCGAGAGGAATACCTGCTTCCTCACAGACAGAACGTCCACCATCTATGACTAAACGTGCCACTTCATCACTTAGCTTTTTCACTGGCCATCCAAAAATGGAGATAGCCATCAACGGTTTACCTCCCATCGCGTAGATATCACTGATGGCATTGGTTGCAGCGATGCGTCCAAAGGTAAAAGGATCATCTACAATAGGCATAAAAAAGTCCGTTGTAGAGAGTACAGATGTACCATTCCCCAAATCAAAGGCTGCAGCATCATCTTTGGTGCTATTCCCTACAAGCAGCTCAGGGTATGAGATAGTCTCTCTTGCAGATTTTAATATATTATCCAACTGTTTAGGTGATATTTTACACCCACATCCTGCTCCATGGCTGTATTGGGTGAGTTTTACTTCTTGCATGATTACTCTTTTCTTTTTTGACAAATCTTAATCCTCTTTTGCTAAAAAGAAGATTAATGGTATGATATAGACTATAATCCAAAGGTATACACATGCAAACAATAGATATCCCCTACTACCAATCACTGACACTACAACATCTAGTGCTCGACTATAATGGCACCATAGCCCTAGACGGTAAACTAAAAGATACCGTCAAAGCATTACTTCCTAAACTTTCTGAACACTATACCATACATATCATCACTGCCGATACCTTTGGCAGTGTCAAAGCCCAAATGGCAGGTTTTCACGTGATAGTCAGAGTCTTACAGACTAATAATCATACCTCAGAAAAAGCAGCCTATATTGACAGCTTAGACAAAACACTTTGTATCGCTGTAGGTAATGGAAATAACGATAGTCAAATGCTTCAAAATGCCATGCTAGGTATCGCTGTAGTAGGTGATGAGGGATGTGCCACTGCTACTTTACTAAAAAGTAATATTAGCTGTAACAACATAGAAGATGCTCTCATGCTTTTACTTAATAAGAAACGGCTTATAGCTACTTTGAGAAAATAGTTTTCTTCTAACCCTTCTTTTTTAAATGAATGTTATAATACTTCATGGCAAAGAAAAAGAAAAAATATCTCATAAAACTTAACAATAAAATACGTAACTACTTTAATGGACTTCCTTTTGATGAAGGTATCACTACAGTTGATGATAATAAACTCATAGAGCTCATCATGCTCCTTGAAATCCAAATGCCTTCACATACACGTGAAGATATGATACGTATGCTTAGACGCGTATGGAGTGAAGAAGGTGCAGGGACTAGAGAAATGATAGTCTCTTACCTTACCAAAGGGCATAAAGCAACACACTCTGGCAACCGAGAAACACAGAGTGATGACAAAGTCGGAAAGATACTTAGCATACTCTCTACTATGGAGCATACCCAACAAGAAGAGAACATCATTCTTGAAGCATTTATAGATGCAAAACATTCTAAAATTACCCCTGATAAAATAAAAAATAAACTACATTATCTACGTATAAAAAGTAGACTTCATAGCTTAGAAAAAGCACTAGATGCAAACTTTACAACAAACAATGAAATGGAGTTTTATCATAGCTTTAGCTTTGGACTTAAAGAAGTAGACTTTAACAAACTTCTTCTTTGTAAAACTGAGTCTCTAGGCATGGATGAGATGTGGGAGCAGAGTGATGAAAAAGTCATAGAAACACTGCGTCAAATAAAAGAGCAAACCATCGTAGAAAAGGCTGAAGAATTAGAGAAGTTTTTGACACAACTCAACAGCAAAGAACACCCCTATTTAACACAAGAAGAGATACACAAAGCTCTAAAGTCCATGCCTCCTGAATCTGCCCTACTACACGCACCTATAGCACTAAATATAGTCAAAAAAATATTAACTAATATTAGTGACAAATATGATGTCTTTGAAAGTACAGATCATATCATTATTGAAAAAGAAAAAAACCATGATTTATTTGGTACAATTCTTTACTATAACACTTCAGTTTCTTATGAAAAACCATTCCTCTATAACCTCATTTGGAAAGGTACAGAACTCCCTGTAAAAGAAGATATAAATAGAGTCAATGATGACCTACTTGCACACTTTAGAGTGAGCGTTAATGATGTATTTGAAGAGATGAAAGAGCAAACTAAAAAGCTTGATATTCCTGAGGAGACTTTACATGAGTTTATCGTACGTTTTGTAGAGCCACAAATCCGTGCTTCTACGACACTCAAGATGAAAGAAAAGAGTAAAAGACGTATACTCTTTCATTTTGGGGAATACATCAAACCCCTACTAGAGAAACAAAAACGTGAAGAGCTTCTAGCCAAGACTATTCGTGACTTTAAAAACCTCTTTCCTCTGGCTAGAGAACTAAAACGTAAAATAGTCTTTCATGTAGGACCTACAAACTCAGGTAAAACCTACAGTGCACTCAAAGAGCTAAAAGAGGCAACCACAGGTTACTACCTAGCTCCTCTACGTCTGCTCGCACTTGAGGGTTATGAAAACCTCAAAAAAGAAGGGGTACCCGTCTCACTCATCACAGGAGAAGAAGAGATTATCGATGAGGAGTCTACACACATCTCCTCTACTATAGAGATGATGAATGGCTCAGTCGATGTCGATGTCTGTGTCATCGATGAGATACAGATGATAAGTGACCGTGACCGTGGATGGGCATGGGCAAATGCACTTATGGGTGCACCAGCTAAAAAAGTGATACTCACTGGCTCTGCCAATGCCCTGCCCGCTGTCTCTGAACTCTGTGCCTACTTAGGTGAAGAACTCGAAGTCATACACTTTGAACGTAAAAATGAACTTGCCATGATGGACAAAGCTACCTCCATAAAAAAGATAGAACCTCAAACTGCCATTGTAGCCTTTAGCCGTAGAGATGTACTTTCTCTCAAACAACAACTCTCTGAACGTTACTCAGTCTCGGTTGTCTATGGTAACCTCTCACCCGAAGTACGTCGTGAAGAGGCTAGACGCTTTAGAGAGGGAGAGAGCCAGATACTCGTCTCCACTGATGCCATAGCTATGGGGCTTAACCTCCCCATAAAAACCCTTCTTTTTGCTAAAGACAACAAGTTTGACGGCTTACGCAGACGTGAACTTTTGCCTACTGAAGTCTCACAGATAGCAGGACGTGCAGGACGTTATGGCTTTGAAGAGAAAGGGTTTGTAGGTGCACTGGATGAAAATACATTAAATACCATTGCCTCAAATTTTCATGCACCCCTACCAGATATAGAACTTCCCGTTTCTGTCATGGCAAGTTTAGAACATGTCATGCTCATAGGTGAGATACTAGAGACTGAAAACATCACCACCATACTAGGCTTCTTTGCTGACAACATGGAGTTTGAAGGGCCTTTTAGGGCTGCGAATATAGATAGTATGTTAGAGATAGCAGCCATAGTAGATGAGTACCATCTAGACCTCAAAACACGCTTCTACCTGAGCTGTGCACCTGCGAGCATAAGCTCACCTTACATTGAGTCAGTCTTTCATAGATATATCAAACAAGTTGAAGCCGGAGGACAAGTACTCTACATTCCTCCTCGTGACCTACCAGCCTTTGCCCAGACCAATGACATGCTACTTAACGCTGAAGATAGAGTACGAGAGATATCGCTCTATTTATGGCTGAGTTTTAAATTTCCTGATATTTTCCAAGATGTTGAGAAAGCGTTGCAAGCTAGAGTAAGACTGAACAACTATATAGAAAACTCTCTACGTCAAGGACACTTTACCAAGCAGTGTCGTAAATGTGGGAAAGTGTTAGACTTCTCTTACAGATTTAGCATCTGTGACTCTTGTCACTCTAGTGGTAAACGAGGATATG
>Ga0256828_1002572_pt1 | contig 10748 bp, 8 predicted proteins | sample CV88metaG_FD_185993 | JGI IMG/M metagenome (GOLD analysis project Ga0256828, IMG submission 185993) | Hydrothermal vent microbial communities from East Pacific Rise, Pacific Ocean - CV88 | ecosystem: Environmental > Aquatic > Marine > Hydrothermal vents | place: Pacific Ocean: East Pacific Rise... | reverse complement strand
CTTCGCTGATAACTTCAGCAGTTACAACAGCGCCATCTACATATGGAGCTCCAACTTTAAGTTCACCTGCATTTACTGCGAGAACTTCTTTGATTTCGATAGTAGCTTCAGGTTCTAATGACATTTTATCTAATGAAAGAACATCACCCTCTTGAACTTTATACTGTTTACCACCATTTTTAATAATTGCGTACATCTATGGTCCTTAAATATTTTTAGGTTGTATTTCTACAAAAAGTGCGGAATTATATCCAACTAAGCTTTAACTTATGTTTAAGTGTTCTTTATTTATTTGTAAGAAATTGTATTTTTTGAGAAATTGAGAGTTTAAACTACTCATAAAGAGTAGTTTAAAGAAGAATTAACAAGATGGAACGTTACCACTATCACTTGCGAAATCATGAAAGAAATCATAGTAATCTTTCATATATTTACTTTTAAGAGCTTTATCTTTTGCTTTTGGACAGATTTTTTTGATTTCAGCTTTTAATTTTCCAGCCTCTTCGATAGCAGTCCACTCATCTTGTGTATGTTTACCAGCAACAACACCACCATTTACACCACATGATTTTTTAAGTTTTTTTGAATATAACTTTTGACCTTTAGCTGCATCAGCGCTTGCCGCAGTTGCACCTAAACTTAATATTACTGCTGCACCAAGTGCAATTTTTACGATTTTATTCATTTTTTCTCCTTGATATTTTGCATATTATATAAATTTTAACATAAAAATAATATTTATTATAAAAGTAATTTATATAATTAACATTACAGTGTAACAATTTGTTATAATATTCCTCACATAATACTATATATATTACAAGGTTATCATAATGAATGAAACAGAGATACAATCTATCTTAAATAATGTTATCTATCCGGGCTTCAATAAAAGTATTGTCACTTTTAATTTTGTAAAAAAGATTACAATTGAACAAGACAATATCTTGATTGCCTTAGATATTCCTTCTGCAGCACAGGAAGTAGAAGATCAACTCACAACTGAGATTCAAAATAGACTCAGTAAATTCAATAAGACTATTACCGTTACAATAAAAAAACCTCTCATGCCACGCCAGACAAGTTCCAATGGTAAAAATGTACTGCCAAAAATCCAAAACTTTGTAATGGTAAGCAGCGGAAAAGGCGGTGTTGGAAAATCTACCACAACTGTTAATCTTGCTATTGCGCTTGCACAACAAGGAAAACGTGTTGGTCTTTTAGATGCAGATATATATGGTCCAAATATCCCTCGTATGATGGGTATTGCCGATGTCCAACCAGTCTTTCTTGGAAAAACAATCAAACCTATCCCTGCACATAATATTAAAGTAATGTCAATCGGCTCTTTAGTTGAGAGAGGTGCATCATTAATATGGAAAGGAGCCATGGTTACACAAGCAATTGAACAGATGCTTGAAGATATTGATTGGGGAGAGTTAGATGTTCTTCTTTTTGATATGCCTCCTGGAACGGGGGATGCTCAACTTGCGCTAGCACAAAACCTTCCAGTTACTGCGGGTGTATGTGTTACTACACCTCAAAAAGTCTCTTTAGATGATACAATAAGAAGTATGGATATGTTTAAAAATCTCCATATTCCTATTGCCGGTATTATTGAAAATATGAGTGGATTTATCTGCCCAAGTTGTAATACTGAGCATGATATCTTTGGTAAAGGGACAACACAACCTTTAGCTGATGCCTATAATACAGAGATTTTAGGGGACATCCCAATAGAACCTGCTATTCGAGAGGGTGGAGACAGTGGACAACCTATTACTGTAATTGCACCAAATTGCGAAACATCAAAACGTTATCAAAAAGTAGCAACACAACTGTGGGACTATCTTCTAAAAGTAAACGAAGAAGGTGGCGTAAATAACGAATCTATTCAACCAACAATCTTTTAACTACTCCAAATAAAAGAGCTTAGGCTTCGTGCCTAGCTCAGTTTTAAGTGTAAAATGTTTTCTCTCACGCAATACCTTGCTAATCTCACTCTCTGTATCATCTAAATCACCAAAATATCTCAATTTTGCTGGGCATGTTATTTGACACGCAGTTGTAGTCTCACCTCTTGCTAATCGTGTATCTGCACAAAATATACACTTATCTGTGACATGATTACTTTCATCAATATACCTTGCATCATAAGGGCAAGCTTTCATACAAGCTAGAGTAAGATCACACTTCTCCTTGTGCAGACGCACAATTCCATTTTCATCCACATAGATAGCCCCATTTGGACATGCTTTGAGACATGGGGCATCTTGACACTCCTGACACTGCATCTGCATAAATTTTACTTTTTCTCTATCAAGATTCCAAAAATCACCCTCTGTTTCACCATCTTCAGCAATCCATAAACGATGATTTTTAGCACCAAGGTCTATGCCATTTTCCTCTTTACATGCTACTTCGCACGCATGGCAGTTTATACAGAGTTTATAATCAAAAGCCATTCCATAATTTGCCATTTTCATTGCCTCACTATAATTTTCTAATTGTTATATTGGTCTCATGCATCGTTGCACAGCCATAAATTTTTTCAAATTTATCTTCTATAATCATATTATCACTTGCACCTTTACCATAAGCATTTGTAAGTTCTTGTGAAGATGTACCAAAACCATGTGCAAACCATAGAACTTGAGGTGCGATCTTATTTGTGGGATATGCTTGGATCACAACACTCTCAATGGAGCTACTTAAAACAAGGTTATCACCCTCTTTAATATCAAGAGTTGCTGCTACCTTATCATTAATCCATACATAATTTTTCTCTTTAAACTCTTTGAGCATTATATTATTTGTTGTAGCTGTTTGTGTTGATGTAATATAGCGTCCTGTTATTAATCTAAAACTATTTTCTGGAAGTTTAAAATCATAATGACTATGCCAAGTAGGTATTGGATCAAATCCAAATTTTTCTAATTTTGAAAGATAACAATTTACTTTATATTTTCGTTCAACAGTATAAAATCTCTTCTCTTTTGGGTAATACTCATAGTAATCATTATAGAGCTCTTTCTCTTTACCTATATAAGGATGCCATACACCTTTTGTTTTCAGTGAATTATAGACATCCATACCAAACTGTGAAACAATCAGCTTTTTATTACGCTCTTCAATACTATTCTTATAAAGTTCCGTAAAATCATATCCACCCTCGTTAAAAGCTTTTCTTACTCCCAACTCTTCAATGCTATCTTGTAGATCTTCATCATACTTTGCACTCACTTCAAAGAGTGGCTTGGAGAGCTTCTTACCAAGACCTTTGAGTATATCTTGCATACTTCGACTCTCATAAAGTGGTTCTACAACTTTGTTCCTCAATGCTAACGATGGCTCAAGACGATTAAAACTCACAACCATATCTTCACGCTCTAAGTAGGTACACTCGGGTAAGATAACATCTGCCATCATTGCAGTATCGCTTGGCATTGTATCAAGAACAACAACTAGATCCATATTATTGAGCATCTCTTTTGTTTTTGTAATATTTGGCATATTTTGCATAATATTATGTTTACGTATAAACATAGCCCGTATAGGGTATGGCGCTTTTTTCGTTAAAATTTTCTCTCTGAAATTTAACCAAGAGCCACCTTTTTGAGAGCCATATACAATACCATCTAAATCAAATCTACCTTCACTAGCATTATAAAGTGGCTCATTAATCTCTTCTTCTTTTAATACAAAAGGTTTACCAAAAATAATTCCCCCTTCTCTATTAACACTTCCGGCTAAAGCATTGATAAGAACCATTGCACGACGGAGTTGAAAATCATTTTGAGCCCAAACACTTCTTCTACCTAAATAATAGAGTGGATTTTTTGCACCAAAGAATTCTCTTGTCACCTCTTCAATTTTTTTAGCGGGTATATGTGTTTTAGATTCTGCCCATGAAGCTGTATAGTTATTTTGTATTATATGTTTTTGCAATTTATCGAAATCTTTAAAGTATTCTTGAACATATTTTTTATTATAAAGTTTTTCTGTAATAGCTATATAGATCATACTGAGACAAAATGCCAGATCAGTTCCAGGATTAAGTGGTAAATATTCATCGGCTTTGAGTGCTGTAACAGTGCATCTTGGATCTAAGACAACTAACTTCTGCTTAGAGTGAATCATATCAACACTATCAGGAGTGATAAGTGACTCATAACGATTAGCACCACTGATAATGAGATAATCACTCCCTGCGACATCCATCTCTCCAATATCACCAATAGTTAACTGTGTCGCTCCTAGTTTAGTATTAAGACAGATACTTCCTTCATCTAAGAAGTTTGAACTTCCAAGTTTTGAACCAAAGAACTTAATATACTCATCTTTATTAAATCCTTCACCATTACAGTAAGCAACTGTTGAGCGATTATCTTTCTCTTTATCTATTATTGTGACTAGTTTATCTTTAATGTATTCATAGGCTTCATCCCATGTCACTCTTTTATATCTTCCATCACCACGATTACCAATTCTAATAAGAGGATACTTTAATCTATCTCTGTCATAGATTGCTTGAATTCCTGCATTACCTTTGGGACAAAGCATATTTCGTGATTTTGGAAAGTAGTGGTTTGGATTGAGTTTTGTTATTGTATTATTTTGAACTCTTGCAAAACCTGCGCATTTATTGCGACACATATTACAAAGATAGGCAACATCTTTTGCCTCTTTTTTTGAAGTTTTTGTTGGAGAAAGCGTATAAGAGAGAGAGGAGCTAGCATATACGCAAAGTGCTATACTCCCCTGAAGAAATTTTCGTCTAGATGTTTCTATAATTTTCATAGATATATTGTAGCATAGTTAGCTACAATATATATTAAAAATATTAGTGATCTCCACCCTCTAAGTCAAACATTTTTTGACCAAAATAGTAGAGCATAAAGAAGATACCAATAGCACCAAAACCAATAGCAATTTCTGCTGCACTTGGAAAGTATTCAATCCACTCAGGTGGTAGTTGATACTCTGTAGTTTTCATCATTTGTAATGGTTTAACTTGTGTATCATGAACTAAATCATAACGCATAAAGTAGATACCAATCATACCAATAAATGATGTAAATACATAAAGTTTAAGTGATTGCCATTTAGTAAGTAACATTATTGTAAATGGAATTAACATACCACAAAGAACTTCTCCATAAAGGAATGCACCACTATGTAAAATATGTTCTGCAGTATCTGCACGACCTGGCATACCACCATAGATAGCAGTTAAAAATTTCCATGTTTCAAAGAACATTAAAATTGCAAGTAAAAGTGCTTGAATTTTTGCAAGTCCATATAAACCTTTTTTGATCTCTTCTGGAAATTGTAATTTATATCTAAAACCATACATAAGGTATGTTAAATAGATACCTGTAATGAATGCTGTCAAAATAAAGTATGTTGGATAAAATACACCGTTAGAGATAATTCTAGCATTTAAAAATCCAAATACACCACCAAGATTTGAGTGAGCTGCAAGACCTACTAAAAGACCTGTAAGACCAAAGATTCTAGCATTTTTCATATCATTACGCATTAAGAAAATGAACTCAATAATCATAAATGTTAAGTAAAGACCATAAAGTGTACCCATCCACCAAATAGCAGATGTCAAACCTGGACTTAAAACATTGTAGATAAGCATAGTAACTGGGTGTCCAATTTCAAATGCAATAACAGCAAAACCAGCTAAAATAGTTACAATTGAACCTAATATAGCTCTTTTACTCATAGCCATATAATCTTTAAAACCAAAAACGTCACCTAAAGAACCAACAATACAAAGTCCAGTTGAACTAACAACAAAAAAGATGTACATTGCAATAAGCAATCCCCATGGGTGTTCTCTTGTTACATTATATGCATGGTGAGAGTGTACTAAATATTGACCAACACCCCAACCAAATGCAGCTAACAATGCTATAGTTACAATAAACATAAACATATTTAAAGGAGTCTTTTCAAATGTCAAAAGTGATTTTAATGTAAAATCTTTCATCGGTATTATTTTTTTAATAAAATTCATCATATCCTCCTTATGTTAGATAGAACAGTTTTGGATTTGTACCAAGGTGAGATTTAAGACTAAAGTGTTCTCTTGTTCTAAGAAGTTCACTAATTTCACTCTCAGGATCATCTAAATCACCAAATGTTCTAACTTTCGTAGGACAAGTATTTTGACAAGCTGTTGTAGTCTCACCACGAGCAAGTCTTGTATCTGAACAGAAAGTACATTTATCTACTGTCATTGTTCTATCATCCACATAACGTGCATCATAAGGACAAGCATTCATACAGTATGAACATAAAATACATTTATCAGCATCTACTCTTACAACACCATTTTCATCATAGTAAGTTGCGTGAGTTGGACAAACCTCTTGACAAGGTGCATCATCACAATGTTGACATTGACTTGGTAAAAATGCAGCAGAAGCGATATCTAAGAGTGGCCATTGTCCATCAGGATTATTACCACCTACCCAGATTCTATGTTTTTCTGCACCTAGTTCTACACCATTTTCTTCTTTACATGCTACTTCACATGCTTTACAGTTGATACAATTCTTGTAATCAAGTGCCATTCCATATCTAGCCATAAATTACACCTTTCTTATTTCTACGTTAGTTTCGTGCATAACTGCTGCACCATAAACAGGTTCGATTTTATCTTCAATTAGAAGAGCATCATTTGCGCCATTTCCATAAGCTATTTCCATCTTCTCACTGCTTCCACCAAATCCATGAAGCATAAAGATCTGATTAGGAGCAATTTTATTTGTAGGATAAGCCATAATCTGTACTTTACCAATACTACTTTTTACTTCAACAGTATCGCCAAATTTTATTCCCATTTTTTCACAAACTTGATTATTCATCCAGATATAATTTGTAGGAATAAGATCTCTTAGCATCATATTGTTCGTTGTACCACTTTGTGTAAATTGTGCGTGACGACCAGTAACTAATCTAAACTTACCATTTGGTACATTAAATGCATAATCATCATGCCAAGTTGGCATTGCATCAACACCTTTTTTCGTCAAGTTAGTTAAATTACATTTAACTTTTAAGTTCTCTTTTTGAGTTGTATAGTTTTTCTTGTGTTCTGGATAATATTCAAATTCATTAGGATTGAGTTGCTTATGATACTCTTCTATATTTGGATAATATACACCTTTTTCTTCTAAGATTTCCCAAGCTTTTTCACCAAAGAGTTTAACAACTTTTTCTTTATTGTCCTCTTCTACTGTTTTTTCCCAAGCATCTGCTAGGTTAAAACCATTCTCTTCATAATACTCTTCTATCTCTTGTTCACTCATACCTTCAGTATCATCTTGAACATCTTCATCGTATTTACGAGTGATTTCCCATAAAGGTTTAGAGAGTTTTTCAGCTAACTCTTTATAGATCACTTCTGGTGTTTTAGATTCAAAAAGAGGTGCAATAGCAGCTTTTCTTTGTACAATTGCTGGTTCAAGTCCACCATAACTAGCTATTGGAGATGTTCTCTCTAAGTATGAAGCTTCAGGCAAGATAACATCAGCAAACATTGCACTATCACTTGGAAGAATATCGATCATAACATTAAGATCCATTTTTCTTAAAAACTCTTCAGTTTTTTTCGTATTTGGAACACCACTCATAGGATTATGTTTACGCATAAACATAGCTCTTACCGGATAAGGATTTTTTCCTTCAAGTACCATATTTCTAAATACAATCCAAGAACCAGTTTTAAGTGATGGAATAGCGATTCCCTGTGTGTCAAATCTTGGTTCTACTTGTGCATATAGAGGAGCATTAATATCCTCTTTTGGTAGTTTGATTTTTTCACCATAAACAATACCACCTTTTTTATCTAAGTTTCCACTTAAACCTTGGAAGATTGCCATTGCACGACGAAGTTGATAATCATTTTTCGAGAAAACACTTCTTCTACCTTGATAATAGATAGGAGAGTTTGCAGCCATAAATTCTCTAGCTGTTTTATAGATATTTTTTGCAGAGATGTTTGTAAGTTTTTCTGCCCATTCTGGAGTATAGTTATGAGAAAGTACATGTTGTTTATACTCCTCGAAACCATCCATATATTTAGCAGCAAACTCTTTGTCGTAAAGCTCTTCTTTAAGAACTACATACGTAAGAGCAAGAACAAATGCCAAGTCAGTACCAGGATTAACAGCAAGCCATCTATCAGCTTTTGCTGCTGTATTTGTAAATCTTGGATCTAAAACAACTGTTTTTAATCCTCTACCTTTACTTCTTTTAAACATATCCATAGTATCAGGAGTAATAATAGCTTCTGCACGGTTAGCACCAGCAATGATTAAATAATCAGCATTATTAAGATCAGACTCACCGTATGTACCAATAGTAGAGAAGTAACCACCAAGAACAGTCTCAAGACAGATACTAATTTCATCTACATAGTTTGGTGTTCCAATTTTTTCACCCATTAGAACTTCAAAGCCTTCTTTAGAAAGGCCTTCACCATTACAGTAACCAATAGTAGCACGGTTATCTTTCTCTTCATCAAGAATTTGCTTAATACCCTTGAATTTATCAGTTCCATTAAGGATTGCTTCATAAGCTTCATCCCATGTAACTCTTTTATATTTTCCATCACCTCTCTCACCAATTCTAACCATTGGATATTTTAGACGATCTGGATCATACAGAGTTTGGATACCTGCATTTCCTCTTGGACAAAGCATATTTCTTGATTTTGGAAAATATGGATTTGGATTTAGTTTTGTAATAATCCCATCTTCAACTCTTGCAAAACCTGCACATTTATTAACACAAATACCACATAAGAAAGGTACATCTTCAGCCTTCCCTGTTCCTGTCTTTGTGGTGATTGTACTAGGTATTCGACTATTTGTTGATTGATGTTCACTAGCATGTTCACTAGAAAAAAGATTTGTAGCACTTATCGCTGACGCACCAGCGACACTTAATGCCACACTTCCTTGAAGAAATTTTCTTCTCGAAACTTCTACACTCATAAGCATTTCCTCTTTAATAATTTTCTAACTGACATATAAATTTAAGATAAACTTATATAGATAATTTTAGATACTTATATTTTATTTCAAGTATGCTTATAATAAACTTTTATTCGTCTTATATGTCAAATAAGCTTTAAAGTTGCTAAGAATAGTAATAAGGAAAGAATACGCATAGGGAAACTATGCGTATTTAAAGCAAAAAGGTTCGAAAGAATTTTTAATATCTATAACGAAGAGAGAGACGTAAATCTTGAATAGTTGAAGGATCTCCATCTTGTAAATCAGGAGCTGCCCAAAATTCTTCTATATTTGATTTATATTGACAATCTCTATATGTATATCTAAGTTGCGCTGTAAGATTTTTTCCAACGATTGGTAGATTCCAATAAACTTCATAAGCATTTCCTCGTGTAGCTATTTTAGAGCCACTTACACTATCTTCTGCCCAAGTCATTGGTGCCCAATATTTACTACCGTAGTTGTATTCAAACCCAATTTGTCCATCATCTGTTACAAGATCAGGCATAATAAAACCTGTCCAAAAACTATATCCAGTTTCATTATCAGAACTACCCATCATAGTATATCCTGCTTTTGGAACAGTAGTTGTAAATGCGCCAGAGATAAAGAAAGTAGATTCATCTAAGAAATCCACATCTTCATTTAATCCACTTACTTCTAAAGAGAGCGCACCCATATGTTTATCACCTGCACCAGTTATTGCTCCAGCTGGATTTGTCATAGGATCCACAAATTTTGCATTAGCACCCATAAAATCATAAAGATATGTATATTGTGCCATTAAATTAAACTGACCATCATTATAGATTGCCATTGGTACAACAAAAAAGTCAACATCTGTATCAGGAGCATTAACATCAGTATAAGGAGTACTCATAAAAGAAGGTTGATTAATATTATCATAAGAGCGTCCAGCAACAAATTTAATATAAGAACCTTCTAATCCGAAGCTATTTCCTATTTTAATCATTGCAGCATCAACTTCCATATTTGTAATATGTGCAAGAGGAGAACCTGGTTCTTCATTACCTTCTCTATGATTTGCTAAGAAACCATCTGTTGAAGGACGACGTCCAGCACTAATTGTAATAGGATGGCTACCTGATGTATTAAATGTATATGTAAAGTAAGCTTGACGTACTTTTACTTTCAGATCATCTGGCTCTGAACTTGCTCTCCAGTTCACATTTTGAAAAGGATCAGTCGCTGATAAGTTGTTCCCACCCCAAGTACTATAAGTAGCAAGTTGTCCTTTAAAAATCAAATTTTTAACAGGAGATGCTGCCATACCAAGCCAAAGTCTATTTGTAAGTAGTGCAGGATTTTCAACACTTTTACCATCTTTTAACTTGTAATCTAAATATTCGTATGCACTTCTAAAGTCAATATTCCATTTGATATTATCATACGCATCATGTATTTTAACTTTTGTTAAATTTTTCTGTGTCTGCTTTTGCTTTTTCTCTAATTTAGCAATTTTTGCATCTTGAGTTTTTTGAAGTTGCTCAATTTGTGCTTTTAATGCATCAATTTGAGCCTGTGTAGTAGTATTGTTATCATCTGCATAGATAGCAGTAGCGAAGATAGCTATTGCAGAGAGTGTAACTATTTTTTTCATTTTTATCCCTTAGTAAAATTTCGATATTCAAAATTTTACTATCATCTAGTTTAAAAATAAGTTAACATTAAGTACACTATAATTAATTA
>Ga0256828_1002571_pt1 | contig 10749 bp, 8 predicted proteins | sample CV88metaG_FD_185993 | JGI IMG/M metagenome (GOLD analysis project Ga0256828, IMG submission 185993) | Hydrothermal vent microbial communities from East Pacific Rise, Pacific Ocean - CV88 | ecosystem: Environmental > Aquatic > Marine > Hydrothermal vents | place: Pacific Ocean: East Pacific Rise... | reverse complement strand
ACTTGAGGGACTTGAAAAAGACCACGACTTCCTTGCGCCTGTTATGGATGAAGACTTCATCAAAACATACGTTGACTACCAGTTCGAAAGACACGTTATCCCTGTCGAAGGTAGACCAACAGCATACGAGTACATCTCTACTTACTCTTGCTAAAACCTCTTCCCGAGGGTTCTCCTCGGGATCTTCTTAATCATAAATTATTTTCACAATCAAAATTATATCTTATAGTAATACTTAACTAATATTAACATGTTATACTTCTATGTAAATAATTCAAATTGACAAGGAAAAAACATGAAAAAACTTACACTTTCAGTAACAACAGCATTGTTACTATCATCAACATTTGCCATTGCAGGCGGTGATTTCGGAAAAGCCGTTGAACCGGCGATCGATATCCCAGTAGCAGAGATTACACCGGAAAAAACAGGTTTTTATGCCGGTCTTGCATATTCATGTATACAAACAACGAATAACACACCTGACGAAGAGTACATGGGTAACGGTGTCAGCCTCTTGGCAGGATATAACATTAACCAATACTTTGCGGTAGAAGCAAGATATACTGCATCACTTGGTGATATCAACTATCAGGCAAGTGATCTGGGTATCGATGAAGATATCAGTGGGGATCTCTCAAACATCGGTCTTTATTTGAAGCCTCAATATACAATCAATATGTTCAACATCTATGGTCTTCTCGGATACGGACAGGTTACACTTGATAACGGTACTTCCTACTCTGAAACAGGGCTCCAGTATGGTGCAGGAGTAAGTGCTTCGGTTACAGACAGTATCGACATTTTTGTTGATTACAGAAGACTCTATGATGATACAGGGTTTGACGACTACACAAACGGTGATTCGGCAGCAAATTCATGGTCTTTAGGTGTCAACTACAACTTCTAAAAACCCATTCCCTCTCCGAGAGAGGGAAGTCTCTTCCTATTAAAAATACTTTACTCTGACTAAAATATATTGTTACTGATTTTGACTCATATAGTTTTGGATCTCCGCATCAAACTGATCAAAAGAGACATCACCAAAATGTGGATCTACAATCTGATTACCATTGGGAGCTAAAAGCAAAGTCCAGGGAACTCCAGGCAAAGCACCACCAAGATTAACAATCATACTCCGTAAAGAACCGGCTTTCTCTCCAGCAACAAGATCATATATAATATTTTTACTCTGCTTATATGCTTTAAGCTCCGTATTGCTCAAACCATAATCTTCTAATGAGAGAATATAAAGCTTATCTCCATATTTTTCTTTCAGCTTATTAAGCTCAGGAATTGAAGCCAGACAATGCGGGCAGGTATTACCAAAAATTTCAAGGATAACAAACTGATTTTCATGTCCTTCGATCACAAAACCGTATTTGATCCTATCGATACGCATCTTCTTCCCCTCTGTTGTTTCCACAAAGGTATGTGCGATCGAATCTACAGGAGGCAAATAGATATTGGTAGATGCATATGGAATCACCACTGTCATACTGTCATCTGTTGCAAGCGGCATATACTTATAGACGATCTGCGCATGTGAAAATGTAGTAAGAAGACTTAGAGAAAGAAGAGAGGAGCCAAATATCTTTTTGAAAAAATTCATTATAAACCTTAAATATAATTTCTTATGATTTTATCATAAAACAATTATATTTAAGATACTGTATTAGCACTATGTATGAAAAAGTTTTTTCTCCTCTTCTTTCTTAAAGAAAGTAAAGTAAGTCCAGAGTGTCGTACCGTAAACAAAAATAGAGAGAATCACCACACCGGTCGTCACCGCTTCAAAGAGTGCCTTATATTCATACTCTGCCGGGATCATGTGTACCAAAATGATAGAGAGCGCCCCTTTCATACCAGAGAACGTCAAGATGAACCACCCCTCCATTCCGACAGTCTTCACAGAGTCGATCGTCTTCCCGAAAAAAGCGAACTTCGCCATGGAGAGTGCACGAATAAGTGTTGTCACGCCGAACATAATGAGGATCTCATTACGGTACATCCAAAGTGTGTCAAAGTTGACCATCTCTGCCAGTACGAAGAAGATCATAACCGCTGCGATATAACCAAACTCTTTTGCCATCTCATAGATATACTCCAGACGCTCTTTGGTCGTTGCCACGACTGAACTCAGACGCAGTGTACGGAAAAAACTCTTACGTTTCTTCCCTTCCTTCTCCTCCAATGCCGCAATATCCATATCGATCCACGCTTTGGTTGCGATAATTGCGGTAATAAGGGTCAAAATACCACTCACATGCATCTCTTCTCCCAATACATACGCAGCATACCCTTCGATAATAAAGGCAAAAAGCTCTCCGCGCTTGTCCGAGAAGAGTTTCATCAACATATAAAAGCCATACCCCAAAGCCAGCCCCATCCCGATACTCACAGCAAAGACACGCAGCGCTTCGCTTGTTGCATGCATCGGGTCGATGTGACCGCTCATCATCCACGGCAAACCGATGAAGAAAAAGGCAATAACCGCTGTCGCATCGTTCCCGAGTGACTCCCCCTCAATGAGAACTTTAATATCATGACTGATCCCTTTAAAACGAGAAAGTACCGACTGCACACTTACCGCATCAGTCGCCATATTGATGGCAAACAAAGAGACATAGGCTCCCAGACTCAATCCGGCAAAGACATCAAAGTAGTAGAGGCTCGCGCCCACGGTAATGGAGAGGGCTACCGCCACAACCGCAAGGTAAAAGATACTCCAGGCATGTTTTTTAATGTCTGAAAAATGCAGATGCAGCGCATCCCCCATGAAGATCAGCGGGATACAGAAGAGAATGACCGTATCAAAATGATGCGTCATATCAATGGGTACTGCTGCTTTAAAATAGGTATAGACCAGGTAAGATCCCGTCAGCAAAATAAAGACTGAAGGGATCTTCAATCGGCTCGCCAGTGCATCGGAGAGCACAACCAGACTCAAGATGGTGATCAGCATGATCTCAGGTGCAAAACTATGCATGGTGTTGTTCCTTTAATAATTGTTCTATTTCATCAAAACTTCTGTAGCCTTTTTGACAGACCATATGACCTGCCTCATCCACGATCACCACAGAAGGAAAAGCCGTCGCTCCCATGGAATGTGCCTTAGCAAAGTCATGATGCATCAGTGTCTCCATACGCTCTGTTCCGTACATAAAGGCAAACTTGTTGCTGTTTCCAAAAAGCTGTTCATAGTAGCCATACAGCAGTCTTGCTTTGGTAATGTCTATTCCCTGTGCATAAAATGCATTTTGAATCGTATGCAGATAGGTAAATGCCGCATCTTCTCCCAGCAGTTCACGCACCGTCACCACTGCTTTACAGGCAGGATAGGTATCGTACTCAAAATATGCTTTATCGAACAACGTATCGGTAAAAGGCTGTCCGGTTCGCGCTGCAACCTGCTGCCAGTGCTGCCTCAGGTACGCCTTTGCATCTTCATCCCACACCATATCACCTTTGGTGCGCAAACCGCCAACGACAAGTGAGATCTCATAAATGTCTTTCAGTTTCTCTCTTGCTTCCTCGATGACAGGAGCGAATCCCCAACACCATGAGCACATCGGATCCAAAACAAACACGATCTCTTTTTTCATCAAAACAACGTCCCGCTATCTTCAGAAACCGGTGTTTCAGGGGCTTTCCTCGCCGGGTGAAGTGGGTCACCCTCATCTTTTGCCTCTTCAGGATCCTCATCAATATTCACTGTTTCGGCATATCCGATGTCATCATCTCCCTCCTGAATGACCGTCTCCTCTTCAGGAACGATATCCTCATCCGAGACATCACTGATCATATATCCGTCATCATCGGTACGATACGGCGGCTCTTCATCATAGCTGCTCTCTACAGGTTTTTTCACGCTCGGAAGCGGTGATATCTTGGTATAGAGCTCTTTTTTACCGTTATACTCACCGATAAATACCCCCTCCGGAATATCGAACGTCCGTTTGGTGTCCGGGTAAAGTTCAAGCAGATGTTTATAGTAATAGGCAAAGGCGGGCGCAGCCACCGCTCCGCCTGTCGCTCCACGTCCTATGGGTTTGTTATTGTCACGACCGAACCATACGATAGTTTCAATGGTGGGTGAGTAACCGCAGAACCACGCATCGACATTCTTGTTGGTTGTTCCGGTCTTCCCTGCCAGTTCTATCCCCTTGACACGTGCATTTCGTCCCGTACCACGCTTGATGACATCCTTGAGTATGTCTGTCATTAAATATGCCTGCTCCGGTGTGGTGAAGTCTGCGATCTCCTTGGGACGTGTCTCATAGATGACCGCACCCTCTTTGGAGATGATCTTACTGACAAGACGAGGCTCGATCATGTGCCCTTTGTTGGAGAATACAGTATAGATCTGTGCCATCTTCAGCGGACTCGCACCCAGATTTCCCAGTGCGATCGACATATCGTGCGGAATATGCGGTACATCAAGGAAAGCCAGACGCTTTCGTATGGTACTCACGCCAATGTCCGCCACCAAGTTGATGGTTGCCAGGTTACGTGAGTGTACCAACGCTTCACGAAGCGGAATGAACCCTTTGAAGTTGCGTTCATAGTTCTTGGGAGACCACACCTTCGGCTTACCGTTCTGATAGTACTGGAAAGTACGGGCAAGGTCGGTCAGCGGACTGGCGGGGTTGTAGCCCATATCAAGTGCCGTCTGGTAGATGAACGGTTTGAAAGCGGAACCGGGCTGTCGTTTACTCTGTGTTACTCTGTTGAATGCAGATCTCTTATAATCCACCCCGCCGATCATCGTCAAAATATCTCCCGTACTGCTCTCTACGGAAACGAATGCTGCGTTAATGGTAGACTTCTCCGGTTTTTCATGATACTTCTTAAGTACCTTCTCATACGTATACTTCACAGCTTCTCTCGCGATCTTCTGCTGCTTCATATCGATGGTTGTATAGATACGGTACCCACCGGTACGGACATCTCCCAGTTTGTTCTTAAAACGTCTGACCACCTCATCGACCACATAGGGGGCAATGTTCTGTCTGAGCGAGGTTTTGTAGATCTTGGGAGACTCTTTGACCGCTTTGAGGTACTCCGCTTCGGAGATCCACCCTAGACTCTTCATACGGTAGAGTACATTGTTGGCACGGTTAAGCGCACGCTTGTAGTGACGCAGCGGGTTGTAATAGCTCGGTGCATTAGGAAGCCCGACGAGTATGGCGGTCTCTTTGAGTGTCAACTCGTCCAGATTTTTATGAAAATACCCATCTGCAGCCGTCTTGACACCAAAATAGTTGTTCCCGTAACTGATCTCGTTAAGGTACCGTTCAATGATATCCTCTTTACTCAGCACATGCTCTATTTTAATGGCAAGGATCGCCTCTTTGATCTTACGTGCGAGCTTCTTTTCGTTGCTGAGCACCTTGTTCTTGATCAGTTGCTGTGTAAGGGTACTTCCACCCTCCACAAATTTTCCCGCACGGATATCCTTTACAAGCGCTCGCAGGATCGCATCGATATTCACACCGCTGTGCTCGAAGAACTTCGTATCTTCCATGGCGATGAGTCCTTCGACCAGATGGCTTGGCAGTTCATCATATCGCGCATAGAGACGGTGCTGTTTTTTGAAGACATAGGCAAGCTTCTGCCCGTTCCTGTCAAGGACGACCGAAGAGATCTCCGGCTTGTAGTTAATGAGTTTATCGGCATCGAGCGAGATCTCTTCATACGCATAGATGAACGCAGCAACCAGCGCTACTACGAAGATCATCGCCATAATGATGGAACCTTTTATCAGACTGAACACAAATACCTGCTTTTTTTAGGGTTATTGTACCAAGTTAAGTCTAATGAGTCTCAACAGGTGGCGAAGTTTATCTGTAGATAGTTCCACATTAAGAATGACCCGCAGGATGGGCTTTGCAACCGTTGGCTGTCGGATCGCGCCAACCATATAGTTCTGCTCCATCAATCCCTGCTGCATAAAAAGTGCAAAGTCATTGTCCGGTACTGCTATAGGCAAAATAAGGCTCTGTGTTGCCACACCGCTCTCCTGCTCAGCGATCACCTGACACTCCACTATTTTTTTACGTAGTTTGGTCGCATTCTTCTGAATATACTGCATATTGACATAGGCAAGTGCAGTATCGAACACCGAAGGTGCAGTGGTGTAGATGACGGACTTGGCACGGTTTTCCAGAAAACTGATGATAGTCTTGGAAGCCAGTATGTACGCACCATAGCTTCCGTACGCTTTGCCCAGTGTTCCCATTTTGATGTGTCTCTCATGGGGCGTAATGCCATAGTGTTCAAAGATTCCCAGCAGGTTCTCACCGATCACTCCTGAAGAGTGTGCTTCATCAACGATCAGCAGTACTTCAAGTTCATCTGCCACATCGAAGATCTCTCTGGCACAGAGGTCGCCTCCCATAGAGTAAACACCCTCTACCGCAATAATGCGACGTTTTGCAGAATACGAAAGCAGTTTCTCTTTGAGGTCTTGCGCATCATTATGTTTAAAAGTGACGACCTGACCAGGATGCAGCTGCGCGGCAAGCTGTCCGGAGGCATGGTACTCCTCATCCAAAAAGAGCATATCACCTTTTCGTACCAGTGCTTCTATAAGTGCAAGGTTCGCCAAAAAACCGCTCCCGACGATCATCCCCTCTTCAAAACCGTTGAGTTCTGCTATCTCCAGTTCAAAAAGGCGGTGGATAGGATGGTAACCGTTAACCAGCTGACTCGCACGTGGCGCAAAGGTATCATACTCCTCTACCAGCTTGACTGCCTTTTTAAATGACTTTTGACGCTTGGCAAGTCCCAAATAGTCATTGGAGGCAAAATCATCCAACGCATCAGAGTAGAGTTTACGCTCTCTGAAACGACCGGCTTTCTTGAGGGCTTCGAGTTCTTTTTCGTACATATTATTAACCTTTTATTCCATCGTCCATCTGTAGGGGCAGGTCTGGTACCTGCCCTTTGACCATTGAGAGGGTCGGCACAAGACCGACCCCTACATTTTTATCACCTATCAATCAAAGCGGAGCCACCGCACCGCATACCAACACTATTCACTATTCTCTATTCACTCTTCACCAAAAAGGAGAGCCACGGCTTCAACACTTCCACCTGAAGCCCCATCGCCGTACTCTCAAAGCCGTTCACTTCCAGGATGTATTTCTTGCAAAACCCCTCGACCATACATCCTCCGGCTTTACCTTGCCACTCTCCACTTTGCAGGTAGGCTTCAAGATCTGCCTCTTCAAACAGGGCAAAACGGTAGTGGGTTGCGGAGATATCGGTAAAAAGAAGACTTTTGGTTTTGTAGTGCAGTGAGGAGATGATGGAGATGGTCGAACCACTCTGTTTTTTCAAGATGCGTCTTGCATCTTCCACATCTTTGGCTTTTCGTAAAATGGTACCGTCAGCTGCGGCAATAACCGTATCGGCACACAATAGCGGCACATTCAGTCCATAAAGACGTTCCGCCGCTTCCAGTTTACCCTTACTTGCCGCATAGACAAAGTCTTTGGCAACGGTTGTCTTGATCTGCTCTTCATCAAAATCGGCAGATTTCTGCTCAAAGTCAATACCTGCATTTCTCAATAAAAGTGCCCGACTTTCAGACTGGGAACAGAGATATATCATCTTACAAACCTCGCAGGCTCACTCCAATAAAGAGTGCAGCAATTCCCAATACAATATTAATAGGTAACAATAGATTTGGGATCCTGCTTACCTTTGCTTTTGCCTCAGGCACATTACCCGCTTCAAAAAGCTTCCATGCAGTGCGTCTTTGCAGATACATATAGGTAAAATTGAGTGTCATCACTGTCCAGATGATCTCTTTGGAGAGAAAAAGGGATTTGAGCGATCCGTGGTGTCCCTTGGTAGCGATCGCCATCATCACTCCTGTAGCCAAAAGCGTGAGGATAAAGGGAATGACCAGATGAAAGAGCCGTCCGGTGATCTCTAACGTCTTGCCTAGTTTGATCTTAGGATCATCAATGCTCTGCAACACCGGATGCACCGCAACACGAATAGCGATCATCCCTCCTACCCAAACAAAAGCAGAAAGTACATGTAAAAAGACTATCGTATGTGACATTATCCTAACTCCTTCTCAATAAAAGCGGAGCCACCGCACCGCATACCAACACTATTCTCTATTCACTATTCACTTAAAAGAGCATCTGCACTTTTAGTTTCCGCCCTCTAGCAGTTCTGCAAGATAGGTCTTCGCCTCTTCGATCGCTTCGGTGATCTTTTCAGGTTTTTTACCACCTGCCTGAGCGAAGTCTGGGCGACCGCCACCGCCACCGCCTACGATCGGTGCGATGGACTTGATCCACTCTCCCGCTTTGACCGGTGTATTCTTTGAACCCGCAGCCAACAGCACTTTTTCCCCCTTTTTCTGGAAAAGCATAATAGCGATATTGTCATACTTGTTCTTTGCCTCATCGATCATCTCTTTGATATCACCTGCCTGAACCTCATCGACAATGACATTCACACCATTCACATCAACAGGGGTCAACTCTTTTTTGGAACTGTTGAGCGCCTCCTTGAGTTCACCTTTGAGGGTTTTGATCTCCTCTTTGAGCTTGCTGATACCCGCAATCGGGTTCTGGTTCTTCACTTCTTCTTTGATCTGTTCTATCTCAGAGCGAAGTCCTTTGACCTTCTCGACCGCAGCACGGCCACAGATCGCTTCTATACGGCGAACACCCGCACTTACCCCACTCTCTTTGGTGATCATGAACAGTCCGATACGGGAAGTGTTATCCACGTGTGTTCCTCCACACAGCTCTACCGAAGCATCACCCATGCTGACCACACGTACTTTATCACCGTACTTTTCGCCAAAAAGCGCCAACGCACCGGAGTTCTTTGCCTCTTCGATGCTCATCACTTCCGTCTTTCTCGGGATAGCACGCTGCACTTTATCATTGACCCAGTCCTCTACCTGTTGCAGCTCTTCTGCCGTCATCGCTTTAGGGTGTGAGAAGTCAAAGCGCAAACGTTTGTCATCGTTGAGTGAACCCGCCTGAGAGATATGCTCCCCCAAAATAGCTCTGAGCGCTGCATGCAGCAGGTGGGTTGCCGAGTGGTGCTTCTCGATCTCCGCACGGGACTGATCGACGGTTGCAACCACTTCATCCCCTACAGAGAGTTTTCCCTCTACTTCAGAGAGATTCATATCAAGGAACTTCTTGGTATCTAAGACTTCGACAGGCTCAGTCACCGTTCCCTGAGCATTCGCTGAGCTTGTCGAAGTGTGTCGAAGGGTACCACAATCTCCCACCTGTCCACCAGACTCTGCATAAAACGGTGTCTGCTCAAGCATGACCCAGCCTTTGCCGTCAATCGCATCGACCTGCTTGAAATTCTCATCGAGCAATGCAAGTACTTTTGTTTTGGTCTCAGTCGTCTCGTAGCCGACAAACTCATTGAGCCCAAACTGCTCTTTGAGCTGTTTGAAGTCTCCGCTTGTCGCCGCATCACCTGTCCCTTTCCAGTTGGCTTTGGACTGTGCTTTCTGTGCTTCCATCTTGGCATTGAACGCATCAATGTCAAGCTTGATGCCTTTTTCTCTGAGCATATCTTCAGTCAGGTCAAGCGGGAACCCGAAAGTGTCGTAGAGTTTGAATGCCACTTCTCCGTTGAAGGTATCGGTCGTTTTTTCCAGCTCTGCATTGAAGAGTTTGATCCCTGCTTCAATCGTATCGAAGAAACGCTCCTCTTCAAGCTTCATAGAGGTCTTAATAGCTTCCTCTTTGGTCTTGAGGTAACCATAGTGATCACCCATGAGCGCTACCAGTGGATCAACCAGCTTATGCATAAACGGTTCTCTCAGTCCCAAGAGGTATCCGTGACGGATCGCACGACGCATGATACGGCGAAGCACATACCCGCGCCCCTCTTTGTCGAAGTTAACACCCTGCGCAAGCAGGAAACTGACTGAACGGACATGGTCGGCGATGACACGGTAGCTAGCAGAGTTCGGCGCATCATAGTCATACGGCTTGCCTACCAGTTTCCCGATAGCATCAAGCAGCGGCTTAAAGAGACTGGAATGATAGTTGTTGAGCACACCCTCTTTGATGGCAACCACACGCTCCAGTCCCATACCTGTATCGATGCTTGGTTTTGGAAGCGGATGGAGTTCACCCTTCTCATCTCTTTCGTACTGCATGAATACAAGGTTCCAGATCTCGAGGAAACGGTCACCCTCTCCGCCCATCACATCTTCAGGAGAGTTAAAGTGCTCTTCTCCCTGATCATAGAAGATCTCCGAACAAGGTCCACACGGTCCGGTATCGCCCATCTGCCAGAAGTTATCTTTGTCACCAAAACGCATGATGCGATCTTCGGAGATATGTTCTTTCCACATATCGTACGCTTCATCATCGCTATCGTGTACGGTCACCCAGATCTTCTCAACAGGCAAAGCCAGATACTCCTTGCCGGTGACAAACTCCCATGCATAGGCGATCGCCTCTTTTTTGAAGTAGTCACCGAAACTAAAGTTCCCCAGCATCTCAAAGAAAGTATGGTGACGTGCCGTGTACCCGACATTGTCAAGGTCATTGTGTTTTCCACCTGCACGAATACAAGTCTGTGAAGAGGTTGCACGCGGCGGGTTCGGAATAGGTGCATCCCCAGTGAAGATGTTCTTGAACTGTACCATACCGGCATTGGTAAAAAGCAGTGTCGGATCATCAGGTACAAGCGGTGAACTTTCTACCAATTGATGACCTTTACTCTGGAAATAATCTA
>Ga0256828_1002570_pt1 | contig 10750 bp, 10 predicted proteins | sample CV88metaG_FD_185993 | JGI IMG/M metagenome (GOLD analysis project Ga0256828, IMG submission 185993) | Hydrothermal vent microbial communities from East Pacific Rise, Pacific Ocean - CV88 | ecosystem: Environmental > Aquatic > Marine > Hydrothermal vents | place: Pacific Ocean: East Pacific Rise... | reverse complement strand
TCTTGTAAAAACCTACTAGCCATATCTTCACTATGATTTCCATACTCTTTTGTATTAGCAAACATACCATTCTCCTTTTGGAGTATTATACTACACCTTTAAGAGCAAAGTGCAAAAATATGTCAAATTGTTATGTTTTTTAGAGATACTTTATGTATAATGCAGTAAAAATTAGGAGTAGCTAATGGGCATGATACTGGTACCCATAACAATTATGTTTTTTCTTTTGGGGCTTTTATTTGGTACTGTTTTTTTACATTTTAGTAAAAATGAGGATAGTAGTTACTCCAAAGATGATGCGATGCTTATCAAGGCTATATTTCTTATAGCACTTTTTTTTCTAGGAGGTGATATAGTCCCTTATCTATTTAAGATGATTTTTGATACAGCTTTCAATGATGGTAAAAATATGTTATTTGCTGTTATCAAAGTATTTGGTGTGGGCTTTGCTATGGCGATGTTATATCAGCTGTTGTTTTTTATAGCTATCAATATACTACAGGTATTTAAACAAAGATGAATTTATCGTGCATAACATCTACCATTTTCATCAAACGGTTTTAAAAGTGTTTCATATCTTTGATTGATTTTATAGCTGTTTTGAAACTCTATAAATGGTGGTTTTATAGTTACTTTTTCATCATCATCTTTATTTTGATAATCAGAGAGGTTTGTATCTGTCGTATTGATTATAGGATATGTGATTGTAGCTTTGATATACTCGTGAGATATAAATGGTAACTCTTTTTGTCTATCTCTTGTGATGGTTAGGTATGTTTTGTGTTTATCAAGATAATCAGATACCTTTTTGTATGTGGTGTTGAAATCTTCTTGAAATAACTCTTGGTGACACCTTGTACCATTTTTATCCATATATTTATCTTTGTGTTGAGATAGTAAGTAGGCACTAAACTCTCTTTTGGCTAAGGTTTTAAAAAACTCATCATCTTTGACAAACTTCCTATCCCAGTAGTTAAAGCCTATAATGTTTATGATATAAAATGGTATCAAAAACATTACTATCAACCAGACTCTTTTTTGTATAGTCTTATCACTACAAAGTATCGCCCAAAATAGAAAATATATCAAGTTGCCAAAAAGGATGGCTTTGTATGGTATATAGTAAGCAAAACCTACAACTATAGAGATAGCCATAGAGATATGATAAGCCCAACCCAGTGGTTTTAGATATCTATTAGAATATGTTGATGCTTTTTTCCATATGATAAAAACACCTATAAGGTATAAAAATCCTAGTATAAATATACCCACAATAATCACACCTAAATCACCCACTGTACTTTCCTTTTGTTATATGTGATATTTATAACATAAATCTTGTTATAAAGTATGGCGTTTTATCAAAAGTATATTTTTTTATGAAAGATATAGTATATAGTTGCTTTTATAGATAGAGTATATGAGTTTTATGTTATGTTTTTAAGATTATTTTATAAAAAGGATTTATTATTTCAGATTTTATGATTTACTTTATTCAATTTATCGGTTTACTTTTGGTAGGTTCTTTTGTATATATGCTTATCAAAGGGATATACAAAAGCTATATATTTCCTATAGTAGATATAACCAAACTTTCTCAAAAACAGTTTGCTGTATTGCCAAAAGCTTTGATAGTAGTAGAAGATAAACAAACTAATGCATTGATAAGCAAGTTGATATTTTCTTTGGTACTTATAGTTTTAGGATATGCTTGGGAGTTTGAGATATTTATAGTTTTTGCTGTCTTGGTACTTGTGGATACTCTGATAAGATTTACTCAAGTAAAAGAGACACTAAAAACTACACTATATCACAACAAGGCATTTTTGGGAGATAAACTTGTAGGCTATATCAAGTTAGAAAAGCCTATAAAAAAGGACTTTATAGTTAGTATCCGTAATATACACTGTGAGAAACAAAGAGTCGTTAGTAGTTCTTCCTCTGATATTCACAGATATTACAATACTATATATTTTAGCCAAATGCTTGGTGATAGTAAGATAGATAATAAAGCTACTTATGTAGTTTTTGAGTTTGATATCCCCAAAGATGCCATACCATCAGGTAAGGTTGAAACAACATATGGCAATACCATCTCAGAGGAGTATTACTGGGAGATAGAGTTAAGAGAAAACAAAAAGTTTATGCCACTACAAAGAGAGTATAGAATAGTTATACTCAATAAGGAAAATGATGAACAAAATTAAAATTATAGTATATCCACTTTTAGTAGGGATTGTTATATTTGGGTACAGGTATGCTCTTGTTGGCTATCAAGATGGTAAGATAGATATAGAAGGGAAAGCACCAAAAGGATATGATATAAGAGTTGTAACACTCTATAGTTCAGATGATGAAAGATGCAAAGAGAGTGATTGGAATACAGGAAGTTGGAAACATGGTATTACTTCTAACTCTAGTTTGGTTAGAGTAGAAGATGGTCACTATAAAACATCTTTTTATAAACATATCAAAAAAAGATTTTGTGATTGGGATATCATCTATACTCAAATAGATTTACTCTCACCAAGATATAGCGATAAAAGTCATATTGAAGTCAAAAAACCGATCTACTCTGTTATATTGAAACCAACAGATAAATACAATCATAATAAGGTAGTCAAGATTAAAAACAAGCAAATATCAGAGCATTTTTTATGTGCTTTAGAAGATAGACTAAAAGATGATAAACAATATATCAAACGAAGTATGTTCTGTGTCAATAAAGATAAAGGCTATGATAATAATATCAACTTTGAAAAATCTTTTAATGCTCTAACTAGTGTAGAGATAGACTTTGACTTAAAAGATGAGATATACTGTTTTGTAGGTAGAAGGTCATGTCCAACTTATGCAAAGATAGGATATGTTGAAAATATTAAAGATCAATTCAAAATAGAAGCTGGTATATCAAAACCAAAACCGATAAAAAAATATACTTACAATACAGATACAAACAATATGCGTTCTCTTTATCATGCTATCGAGTTAGATAGTGCTAACTACAACATCCCTAAAGCCAAAGAGATATTATCTAAACACCCAGAACTAGTTACTAGTGATGGGTATAGACTATTTCAAACCTCTCTTGCTTGGAGTTTTTCTTATGGGAGAGTTGATTTTGAAACGATAAAGATGCTAACATCGTATGGGTATGATATCAGCAAACACAAACAGAAGTATTTTGTTAAAGATGAGGTAGAGAAGTACTTAGAGAGTTTAGATATGAATGAAGCATATTTTTGTATGGGGTATGAGTATGATACTCTGCCTGAGTCTATCAAAAAAGAGTTAAAATCAAAAGGTATCACACCACAAAATGGATACTATATCAAAAAACCTAGAAAAAACAGCCTTCTAAGTGATATAGGCTCATCTTACAGAGAAAAAAGTGTAGAGATTATCTCTTGGATGCTTTCTCACGGATACAAAGCATCTGAAAGTGAATTGACTTATGCACTTTATAATACTTTGTATCATGATGATTTAGAAAACCCTACTCAAATCATAAAATCATATATCAAACTAGGAGCAAATTTACACGACCCTGATGTAGGTTTCGCACTGATGAGTACTATGCGACTTAGATTTGATGATATTAAGACACTCAAAACCCTTATCGATGCAGGAGTAGATATAAATGCTCAAGATAAAGAGTACGGCTCAACTGTACTTTTTGCTCTTAACTATAAACTAGGTTCCAAATACAGACAAGTATGTAGCTACCGAAAGTATAAAGATATCATCAAGGAGTATATCAAACTAGGAGCTGATATAAACCATAAAATGAAAGATGGCACTACACTCTATCAAAATCTTCAATTTGAGTGTGATAAAAAGGCTTTAATGCAGTTGGGTGCAGATACTACACAAAAGAAAAAAGAGGAGATAAGTATAGAAACAACTTATCGTCCATTTACACCATTATAAAACTGTTACTATGCACTACAATCACTACTTACTTCATCTAGTAATATGATATACCATAAGCCATCTATATATTTGAGATAGAAACTTATATCATTGAAAGTATCTACAAAATGGTATAAGTTTTTTTTTATATATTGAACTTTATTGGTTTTATATACAAAATAACCACTATCACTCCACTCTTCTTTGTCACAGCTATATGTAACTTTTTTGTATTTTATATCTGTAGGCAGTGTTGTAATACTATTTTGGATAGATAAAAATGTAGGTTCATTAGTGGGTACAAGTGAAACTTTATCTAAAAGCTTAACACTATCATATATCCCTAATCTATAGACAACATAAATTCCTATATCTTTATGGATATATTTTGTATTGAAAATAGACTCTTTTTTATCTTTAAGAGTATAATAGATATCTTGTATCGTATTTTCCAGAGATAAATCTCTAGCAACTAGACTACTAAGCATAAAAGATAGTGTGATAATTACTGTTTTTAACATAAATACACTCCTAATCATCAATAAACAGTTCAAATGTTGCATCAAAAAAGCCTCTATGCCCACAGAATAACTCTCTGCATTGAAGATTTTTATCTGATACTTTGATAAATGTACCATTGACATCCAAAATAAGAGTACAGTTATTTTCGCCTTTTGCCACTAGTCTATCACCCTTTTGGATAGCTTCTCCTTCTAAAAAACACTCATCAGCATTGGTACCAAAAGTTTCTATGCTATAGTGATAACTCTCTTTACCTATCTGCTGTAGTGTTAAAGTATCAGTTAGTGTTGCATTTTCCCAGTTAGGTCGATTGTATATCTTCACTGTATGTGTATGTATATATGTATGTTTTTGTAAAATCTCTATATCATCAGGATTGATATACTTTTTTATCGTTTTTTTACCATCATATTCCACCAAATACTCTTCGTTGAGTAGTTTTACAATATCGCCTTTGATAAGATACATACCATTTGGCTTTGGTTTTGACCATTCAAGATATGGTTGATTATAAAGTAGTGTTTTTGGGCTTTTTACTATGGCATATAAAGGCAATAAAGGATAAGAACCATTTAAAAGTTCATCACAAAATACAATCTGATGGAAACTCTTTGGTTGAGGATATGCATACTCTATGATTTTACATACTTCATCATGTATATCAAAATCATATATGGCTGCTTTAGCATACATATGAAGATATTTACTATCTCTATCTCCATTGACATCATAAAACTCATAAAAATGCATAGCACCATCTTTGTACTCTGAGACAACCTTTTCAATATATAGGTAAAGTTCATAGTTAGATAAAATAATATCTTTTTGAAATTCATACTTTTCATCATTTGTTATATATATCATATAAAACATATTGACCCCACCATAGCCTATACCTGACAATATAGCTATATCATCATATCCATCAAAGTTAAAATCATCTATTTTATATGACTTATACTCAGCCCTTACAATTTCATTTGGTTCGCTAAGCTTCTCTTTTTTATGGTTAAAGTATAAAAAAGTTACATTGTTCTCAACCGATATAGTCGCTTCATAGGGGGTGTTTTTATTTATAAGCTCTTTGCTATCGTCTAAAGCATAGATAACAGATATGCAAGATAGTATCATCCACAATATTTTCATCTCTTCTCCCTACTTCCCAAATGGGTATGGGAATTTGTTGTTTTTATACTGTTGAAGCATCTCAAATGGTATAAAAAATGACTCATCTTTATCACCTCTATAACATCTTAGATAAGCTGGAAAATTTAAGTATATCCTTATACCATCTTTTTCATATGCCCACTCTATATACTGCCAAAATATCAAATCATAAGGGTCATATCCCATCTCTTCTTCTTGTTTCTTATTTGGTTTTAGTGGTATATTTTTGGCTTTAAACCCTAACCAACGAAGTTTTTTTGCTTTGATGGTGTCTATTTCATCTGAACTGTTTTTATCTTTGAGTGGTATTTTGTCAAAATCTATCAAATCATCTAACTGATACACTTTACCTGTATGCAAATCATAAAGTTGATGAATGACATAAAAATCAGGATGCGCCCCACCACAATAGTAACTAGACTTTTCTATATACCCTAAAAGATTTGAAGATAGATACTCTATATCTCCACTTATCTGCTCAACACCACTACCATAAGTCAAAGCAGAAACACACTCCAAGACAAAGGTAGAACTCTTTTTTTGTATCTTATCGAGTATCGGATTTAGAGCATTTCTACTTTGAGATAAAAATCTGTTACCTAGCCTAAAAAGCAGAGTGTTGGAGTACTTTTCTCGTATCAGTACTAACTCTTTGTTTGCTTTGAATTTAACAATTTTATCTCTTTTGTATCTATAAAAACTCTCTCGTAACTTAGTAAAATCTTCCCAATCTTTTAAGTTTGGAATTCTTGTTAACTGAACATCTAACTTTTTCTTTTGATTCTTCCAGATACCATATAGTTTATCTTTGTGATAGTGCAGTTTAAACTCTTCTTGTACCTTATCATCATAGTCTGTTTTTTGAACTTTTATCTCATATGAAGATGTTTTATCTTTATTAGGCTCTGTTAGCATAATATCAACCAAAGAAGAACGATAAAAATATCTTATTCCAGCATTCTCACACTCTTTATATGCTTTTGCCTCTACTTTTGATGGCTCACAATCAAGCTCCATATATATCTGGGCATGACCAACTTTGCCTTTCCAGTAACTAACATCAGCCATAAGCCAATTAGAGTATAATAGTATCCATATTATAGATATCTTTTTCATTAATCAACCACCTTTACTTAAAATACTAGAACTATTTAAGTCATATAGTTCTATATCTTCTTTAGAAGTTTTCAATATAACCTTATTGCCTTTTTTGTAAAAAGATAGATTATCATCTCTTGTACTTGTATATGTTAGAGACTCTCTTTTTATGAAATATTTAGTTGTATAAATCAGTTTGTCATAACCTCTGCCTTGGTAACGGTAGATATAAAATGTCCTATTGCCTATTATAGTTTTACTGATAAGTTTTGGAGAAAAAGCCATATCCAACAAATATATAAGATTTACAAAAACAAACAAAGCTACAAAACATAAACTAAAAAGCAAAGTATAGATTATCATCCATTTTTTGGAGTATCTTTTTTTAAATATCTGATGTAATATTTTGACAATCTTATAGATAAGATATATAACATAAAACTGAGATACAAAGAGAAAGATTCTCAACATATTTTCTACAACAGGTATCCATCTCTCTTCTACAAAATAAAAGTTGATATACTCTATACAAAATATGATAAATAGATACTTTATGATAGTTGTCATCATTCCCTCAACAAATAGTATTCTATAGCTTTACTATATAGCTCTTTGTCTTTTACAAGTTTTTCTATATCTTCTAGCATTGTATGGGCAAATTTTTTAGATATATCAGAGTTGTATATATTTTTGTATTTCAAAAGCTCCTCTACAAACTTATGAGCATATATCTCTTTTGTTTTGCTATCTAAAAGTGGATTTGATGCTTGGATATATGAGGTAAGTGGTATATCCTCTATCTTTGTATAGTCATCTTCTAATCTATCCCATAGCTTATACTCTTCAAAGTTGTTTTTAATCCATCTTACTTTTCTGATGAGATACTCATCGGCTTTTGTATATAACTCTAGTGTTATCAACCATTGATTATAATGCTCTATCCCACCTCTATAATCATAAAGATATCTAAGCCACATATCGTAAGAAAGCTTCTCAAAAAATCTACTGCTTACTTTATCTTTGAGTGCTTTTTTGAAGCTGTTTACATCTTGGTTTTTCTCAAAAAACTCTATAGGCTCTTTGAGATAGTTAAGTTTTTGAATTAACTCATTTTTTATAACAATATCTTTGACCTCTTCATATCGACTATCAAAGTGTAATCCATAAAAAACAAGCCAGTATAGAGCTAGATAAGGGTCATCTATAAAATGTTGTTTTTCATTTGCATAAGCACTCTTTAGCTCTTCTAAGCTCTCAAAAATTTTAAATGGGTCGATATATTTTATATCATCATACCAAAACAGCTCTATATAGGCTAACTCTCTATATCTTGTTAAAAGAGTCTTTGTATCAACTGCTAATGGCTTAGAAGGTGCATCATAGTCTATGCCAAATCGTTCAGGCATTTTTAACCTACAAGTAGCTATCTGTATAAAGTGATCTTCTATCTGATAGGTTCTGTTTTTTGCTCTTTCATCAAACAAAACTATAAATTCACTATGCTCATGATCTATCGCACCATCTTCTAATTCGTATATACTCTTGACTTTGACAGGACTACACCCAGCATAAGCATAATAAAAATAGTTCGAATTAGCCAACCTGTCAGCAAAGTCCATCAGCATCTGCTTATGGTTTATTTTACCTTTGGTAGCAAAGGAGAGCATCTCTTTTCTGAACTCATCTTGATTGTGCTTTATATTTTTTAAATCTATCGACTCATTTCTATCTAAGAGAGTTAAAAACTCATTGATATTTTTGGCAATAACAGCAAAATTACCATTATCACCTATAGCAATAATAGGCAAGTCATCAATCTTGCTTATGTTATCTTTTTTCCAAAAACCAAACCATAGATACTCTTCTGGACAATAAGCAAAAATGATAATCTTCTTTTTAAAACTCTCTTTTTTGTTCTCATTTAACCAAGCAAGAAAAGCAAAATCAGCATACTCATCACTCTCTAGCATATCCTCTGTAATACTTGGTTCCATATAATATCTTGGAAACTCATCATTCCATATAAGTTCTATAAAAGTATTTATCTCTTTATTGAGCTTTATACCATCTAGCTTATTTGCTAATTCTTGTAAAAATCCTTTCATAATCTACCCTTTATAAGTTAAAACCATTTTGGTAACATATCATTAAAATATGGATCATCTTTCTTAAACATCCAATGCTCTGGCCAGTAGTCTGAAAGAGTAGCGATCACCATATAGTAAGATACCATCCTATCTCTACTTAGACCTACTCTTTGGATACGAATGACTTTATATCTGTCTCTATCTAGCACACTCCAGTCTATAGCCATCTCTTTGTCTATATAATAAAATGGTATAGTAGATATGCCATCTTGGTTGCTTATATGTAGTAGTTTCATCTCTTTTTGATATAGAGATACCTCATAGTCATTAAACCCAAATATCTCTTTGAGCTTCTCAAAAGATAAAAACTGATCTTGTTTGTATCTAACCTTATCTACGATTAGATTAGTGGTATTTCTCTTATAAGCCATACCTGTACCACCCATCTGTAAAAAGCTTTTGCCCACATCAAACCTCTTATCATTTTTGGCAACTATCATCACACCTATATCTGTATGATTAAGTGCTGAAGCATAAGTTTTCCAATACTCTTGATAGCTTATATTGTCACAAAGACTTTCACTATTTTGGAAATACTTCCCTTTGATGGATACTTCACCTAAAGACTCTTCACCTATGAGTTTGACTATAGAGAGCCTGTTACATGGTGATATGAAGTGGCAACCATTCTCACATTTGGTTATACCTTGTTTCTCTTGTATCTCTTCTAATTGTTTTTTACTATTTTCAAATAGCTCTTTTTCTACATCTTTAGGGTAGGGTGATTGAGGTTGTTTGATAACCATCTTTTTACTGTATTGCCACTCTTTGTTTGAGTTGTAGTATCTAAGGTAGTTTAGTACATATCTACCTTTATAGTTACCATTATGTTTGGTGTGTGATTCGTATGCGAAATATATCTCATACTCTTGCATAGCAAGTACTGTAGTCTCAAATGGTTTTTTGTTAAGTTCAAATGCCATATAGTATAAAGCCATAGTGATAGGTACATTGATAGCAAAGCCTACAACAACAGCAATGATAGGAGAGATAAATAGATTCCAATAATCTTTTTTATAAAGATAATATACCAAAAAGTATAAAAGAGTGATGATATATGCTCCTATAAATAAAGATGATTTGATATCCCATGGAAGTAGATGCTCTTTTGCCTGTAAGCTACTCTCTATCTCAAAAAAATATAAAGATGCTATGATAGTGACAAAGATAAACCCTAAAAATCCCCATCCAATAGAGTTATCTACTAAGTGTTCATAAAATCTATAAGGCAAAGATATAAACTTATGTAAAAATCCTATCTTTTTGATACTTTTATCTTCAAAGTTATATTTATACTCTTGGTTTGACTCTAGCTTATCAGCTTCTAGTTGATTATAGATACTTTGCATACCCTCTATTGAAGTTTTTGCGATAGAGATATCATCTTCATTATCTAACTTAAGAAGTTTTTGTCTATTTTCTTGATAATCATAAGTAAGCACAACGACATCAGAGCTATCTACTTCAAGCTCTTTAAGAGATATATCTTCATCGATAGCTACAAACTCTACCTCTTCTATCTCTACTTCACCCTCTATATACAGATACACAGGTAAGTCATTGAAGTAGCCTTTCATCACAAGGATAGGCTGTGGTATCGACTCATCACTATATCCTCGTATCATAACATAACCTCTAAAGCTATCATCTCCTATCTTAAATGATACATAGTCACTTTTTGGAAAGATAGTATTATCAAGTGGTTCATCTTTTTTCTTGTTACTTTTGATAGGACTTTCTATCTCATCTAGTTTTATATATATGATAGCTATATATATGATGATAAACAGCATCGGTGCTATCAAAACTTCTACCCAGTATTCCATATTACTCCTTTGTTTTGTTAAATATCTTATCCAGTATAACTATCATGACTATAAAAGCTATTATCATCAAAAAAATAC
>Ga0256828_1002568_pt1 | contig 10756 bp, 8 predicted proteins | sample CV88metaG_FD_185993 | JGI IMG/M metagenome (GOLD analysis project Ga0256828, IMG submission 185993) | Hydrothermal vent microbial communities from East Pacific Rise, Pacific Ocean - CV88 | ecosystem: Environmental > Aquatic > Marine > Hydrothermal vents | place: Pacific Ocean: East Pacific Rise... | reverse complement strand
TATAAATGGCTCTATGTTGCTGCTATTTATAAAAATCTCTACACCATTTGAGCCATTGCTTACTGTGCCATTTAAAGCGTATTGTTTGGCTAGGGTGTAGATAAATGGGCGAAAGCCTACGCCTTGGACTGTACCTTTTATGGTTAGTTTATGGGTTTCAAGCATTCTAAATTATGATTGAAGAAAAAAGCCACTTCCAAGTAGAAGAAGTGCCAAAAAAGGCATTGTTTTATAGAGTGTTGTTAAACCGAGCATTGGCTTTCCATCTTTAAAAATACCTAGTTGAACAGCTGTTACATTGAGTGCGGCAACAATAAAAAAGAGAAAAGAGACAACCAAGAGTAGCACACTACTATAGTGTGTGAACCCATAACGATAAAGAAGTACAGCAGCAACCATAACCATAAGATGAGAGATGCCTATCGTAGGGATAAGCACCTCTTCTTTTCTATGTACCCTTGCGAGTTTAAAGTAGAAAAAGAGTACATAGAGTAAAAGAAAATAAAACATAACCAACCTTTTAAGAGATTCAAAAAAGCATTATAGCCACTTGACTATAAAAAGATACCCCCATGGACTGCACACTCTTTACCTATTGGGTAGTTTTTTGGGAAGAGTAGGTTTTTTCTTCCCATATGTCTTTGTATTCTAGCATAGAGGGCTTGGTTTGCCAAGGTTTCACCTGTGAGTGTAATATTTTTAGCTTCTGTTTTTTCCATAAGTTGAGAGACAATCTCAGAGATGTAGTCTCCAAAGGACTCATAGATGCTGTAACACATAAGCTCTTTCTCTACAGTTCCTAACTGGTAGCTCATAATACTGGCTAAAAAAGCATAGTTGTCAAAACGATTGTCATTGACACGGGTATCTATCTGGATGCCCCCTTTACCTAAGAAACTGAGTGCCACAGAAGAGATGCCCTCAAAGCTCTCATCTTCAATACCAAGCATAATAGCTGTCACACTAAAGAGGTCTAGCGAAGACTCTAGGTGTTCTAAACGAGCATAAATCTCAGGATACGCCTTTTTATAGTTGAGAACCAAACGGTCTGACCCCTCTCTTAGGTTAGCAATATGCTCAAACATATTGGTAGCATCAAAGGGGTTTGGTGGAACGACATTAATCACCTCTTTTCCTGTATAGTAAAGAAAATAGAGCGCTTCATCAAAGTGAATACCTATCGCTTTCTCTCCTAAAACACTATGCTCTGCTAATACAGAGAGCATAGAACCTTTAAACTGTTCAAAACGTTTTTCATTGGAGTGTCCACTCTCAAAAGCTTCACCTTCTAAAATATTGATTTGAGGGGTTTGCATACTCTCAAAGCGATCCATTGTATCAATAGTCATCTTCCCCTCTATCTGTGCGGCAGCCAAACCATGTGCTACACTTACAACCTCTTTATGGGTTGTAACCACAGCAGGATAGATAACCCTCTCTCCAGAGATAAAAAATTGTGTATCTTGGTTGATAAAGAGTTTAACATCCTCTTGAGGCTCTGTAGGGAGATCAAAATCAACCAAAAAATCTGCCTCAGCAGCTGCATCAACCTCTTCATAGCTAATATAGCCTAAGCCCAAATTCATTAACTCTCTTGCGAGTAACATAGTCATACCATCATCAGGGTATTTTGTAAGTGCTGTAGAACCATAGAGTGCTTTCATCTCATCACTCTTCGTTGAGATACGCACAATAGGTCTCTCTATACTCAAAAGCGCATTAAACTCTTGGGTAACCATCATCATATGGGTATTGAGTGCTTTTGCATCTGTAATCAAAAGAGTCGTATCAACTAACATATCTGAAGGTTTTGGCATAAAAAATCTACGGTAGCCATTGGGTGTTTTCATAAGAAGACGTTTTCCCTTAGCAATAGCCCCAGCACTCACCTCAAAAAGTTTACGATAGCTCCCTTTATCATTGGCATAGCGTTCTGACTTTCCATCATTCATCTTTACTGTAATGCCACACTCTACACAAGAGATGAGTGGATAGTCTTGACGTAGAGGATTGCTTTTAAGCTCCTCTTGACACCCTTCACAAGGGACTAAAAACTTCATGGTAGAGTTAGCTCTTGTAAAAGGGTATGCTGTTACAAATGGGTGTTGTACTCCACAACTGTTACATGAAGTAAAGGGGTAGTAGTAGCGTGATGAGCTCACATCAAACATCTCTTTTTGACAACTAGGACAGAGTGAAATATTGAGTGGCGTTACTACCCGTTGAACCAATGCTTTCTCAGGTTTTTCATCACTAAAGTAGTGTCTACTCCCTTTTAAAAAAAGCGATGCTGGAAGACGTTCATTTAAGCCAAGTAAAAATGACTCTAACTTCTCATCATCTTTAAGAAAGATTAAAACAATCGCATCATACGTCTGCATAATCTCTACTTGCATAGAAACACTTTTCGCATACGCTTCAATCATGGTTGTAATATAGGTTTTATTGGAAGAAAAAGCTATCTCAAAAACAAAATACATAGAAATCCTTATAGGGGTTGGAAGTTATTTACTACACAACTAGAGACTAAAAAAATGCAAAAGTAAGGAGGTTGCATACGTTTTAAATCAAAATAACTATTTTAGTTCTAGCTGTGGACTAAATAGCTCTGCCTATGACATTCTTTGTGTCATAGGGTTGGCTACTTGATGAATAATCTCATCAAATGAAGTCTGTTTCTCTTTTGCTACCAAAAAAACACCTTCATCTTCAAGTGCCTTCAACGTCTCTGCTAAAAGTTGAGGCATTCGCTTTAAAACCGTTGAAGTAAGTCCATTACATACATCAATAATATCTTCAGGAATCATCGTAACAAGTTCTACTTCACCCATGGCTTCATGAAAAGAGCAAATCTCCAACATCATCGTAAGCTCTACCTCATTGGCAGTTTGACGTGTGGCTCCCATAGCCATCATCTCTTCACCACTGTAGCGTGAAATCTCTCCTGCTTTCCCCTCTTTTGAGTTGGTACTAACAATCAAAATCTTATCAAACTCCTGATAGTACGTCATCAAAGAGAATCCTAACAATCCTCCATCTACAATCTCTACATTTTCAGGTATGTGGTAGTTGGCTTCAAGATATTTGGCAAGGTATGTTCCTAGACCTTCATCATGAAACATAATGTTTCCCATACCAATGAGTGCGATGCTCTTTTTCATGCTTTTCCTTATCGATAAAAAAGCTTAAGCTTTTTTATCGGCCTTTACAAATTTGTCTCCACCAAAAGCAATAGAGATATCTCCCTCTTTCCAGAAGATGGTTCTCCATACTTGGTAGTAGATGTGAAAGACTACCCATACAATGATAATCCACATGGTGTAGTGGTGTACAATACGTACGTCCATCACGTTAATTCCTGTTGCAGTTGAACCAATAATCCAAGAGCTTACAGGTAGAGACCAGTCCGTTGCTAAGTGTAACATAGATGGCCACCATGTCCCAATACTACTGTCTCCGTGTGGGAAAATCTGTACATAAAGCTGTAACCCAGTAATCAACATCCACGCCAAAAGAATATGGAAGATAGTAAAGTAAACTGTATTAAAACTATCTGCATGGGTTGAATCAAAGTTTTTACTTCTATTGAGTGTTAAGAGGTTCACTAAAACAGCAAAAAACTCTTTAATATTGGCTCCCGTAGGCACGACCTTTCTCCACGGTTGCTCAAAGCGAGAGAAAAAGTAGAGATATGCCACCACAATAGAGGTTACATCAAAAATAATTGCCACAATAAAGTGTCCCCATCTGTTCCATGCCATCACATACTTATCGACTGCACTATCGGCAATGAGTGTCTGATAGTATGGTGCTGCGATGTAGAGCCCCGTAGCAATAGCAACAATCATAGAGACAACATTGACCCAGTGAATGATTCTCATCACTGGGGTCATACGCTTGACTCTTTTATATTCTGTTGTTTTCATAACAGACTCCTTAGAATGCACAGTTAGGGTCAACTTTATAGACAGCCAACTCTTTTCCATTGGTATCTACCACGTGTACTGCACACGCAATACAAGGGTCGAAACTATGGATAGTTCTAATAATCTCTAGTGGTTGCTCAGGATCAGAAACTTTGGTTCCAATCAGTGCTGCTTCGTAAGCACCGAGTTGTCCTGTTTCATCTCTAGGACCAGCATTCCAAGTAGAAGGTACAATCGCTTGGTAGTTTTTCACACGACCATCTTTAATCACCATCCAGTGACCAAGTGCCCCTCTTGGCGCTTCTGCCATACCAGCACCTTTACACTCTTTAGAGACCACATCAAAGTCAAACTCTGTCCATGTGCTGTCATCACCCATAGCCACGTTTTTCGCAAGTTCATCTACCCACTCTACCATTACATCTGCCATAAGCTCTGTCTCAATGGCACGTGCGGCTGTACGTCCTACAGTTGAAAAGAGTACTGTAATAGGAAGACCTGAACGCTTCAAGAAGTTACCTACATATTTTGTAATTCTCTTATCGCCTTTAGCATACCCCACTACCATACGAGCTAGTGGTCCAACTTCCATCTTTTTACCGTTATAGAGTGGTGCCTTAATCCAAGAGTATTTCTCCTCTGTTTTAAGGTATGCCATACCATCTTCTTTTTTCTCAAGACCCGTATATTTTGGAATGGTTGTTCCAACATAAGGGTGCTCAGGTGCGCCAGTACCTTCATACCAAGCATGAGCAACATCTTCTGTAATCTTATCGGCATCTACTTCAAAGACTTTACTTACATCTGCTCCCATAACAATTCCTGAAGGGAAGAGGTTTTCAGCATTGTAGAAACCAGTATCATCTAGTTTAAAGTCACCATAACTCATATAGTTAAGGATTCCTCCACCTGTTCCACCTTTTCCAGTGTAGGTTGCTTCTGAGTCTGTTGCCTCTTTAGCATACATTGTTCCTGCCATATAGACATCTGGAAGGTACGCACCTTTGATAAACTCTGTACCCTCTTTAAGGAGTGATTTAAAGAGTCCAATTCTTGCTGGATTTTTGATATCTTGTACACACGTTACTCCACCTACAACAATAGATTGTGGGTGTGGGTTTTTACCACCAAAAATCGCTTGCATTTTAGCAAGGTTTCTTTGAATATCAAGGGCTTTAAGGTAGTGTGTTACCCCAATAAGGTTCTGTTCTGGTGTAAGGTTGTAACTGTTGTTACCCCAATATCCGTTACCAAAAATCCCTAAACGTCCCTCTTTAACAAACTTTAAAAGTCTCTCTTGTACAGCTTTAAAGTCAGCTGCTGCTGAGATATAAGGCTTATGCCCAGCAACTTCTGCCCACTTTACAGACTCTTTGGCTGTAAGCTCTGGGTCTGCTTTTGTTGCAGCAATTACATCTACAAAGTCTAAGGCATGAAGATGGTAGAAGTGTACCAGGTGATCATGCACATAGAGTGCCCCCTGAATAAGGTTACGTACCAAACGGGCATTTTTAGGAATGGTTACATTGAAAGCATCTTCAACTGCTTCAATACTTCTTTGGTAGTGTGTTCCTGTACAAACACCACAAATACGCATTGCCATCAAACCACAATCTCTAGGATCACGGTCTTTCATAATGGTCTCCATCCCTCTAAACATTGTTGATGATGCGTAGGCATCTACAATTTTATTGTTTTCATCAATTACTGCTTCTACTCTAAGGTGTCCCTCAATTCTTGTTATCGGGTCAACGATAATATGTTTTTTTGCCATTATGCTTCTCCTTGATTCTCTTTTTTACCAGCGACTGCACTTGCTGCTGCGTGAATGGCGATACCTACACCTGCTGCTGTTAGTAACCCTAGACCAAACTCATCTACAGTCTTCTCAACACCACCTGTTGGTGCTTTAATATTGGCATTTGCCATAGGTCTTTCGTAGGCATATTTGTCCCAGAAGTCTGGCTCTGAACACCCAATACATCCACGTCCAACACCTACTGGCCAGTTGACACCTTCGTTGTAACGTACAATAGAACAGTTGTTAAATGTCATAGGACCTTTACACCCTACTTTGTAGAGACAGAAGTTATTTTTAGCCCCTTCATCTCCCCACTCTTCAACATACTCACCAGCATCAAAGTGCGCACGTCTTTCACAGTTGTCGTGAATACGGTAACCAAATGCGAATTTAGGACGTAAAAGTGAATCTAACTCTGGAATACCACCAGTAAGTACATAGTGTAAAATAACGCCTACCATATTGGATGGGTTTGCTGGACACGCAGGGATGTTGATAATTGGCTTCCCTTTAACAACATCCATTACCCCTACAGCATCTGTTGGGTTTGGCGCAGCTGCTGGAATACCACCAAAGGTAGCACAACTTCCCACAGCCACAATTGCCGCAGCATCTTTAGCCAAACGCTGAAGGTGGTCATGAAAAGTCTCTCCATTGGCACCAATAGTTCCATACTGACCATTAAGTCCCATAGGTACAGCACCCTCAACAAAGAGAAGGTACTTCCCTTTAAAGTGCTCTACAGCATCTTCAAGTTGTTTTTCAGCTTGATGTCCAGAAGCAGCAAGAAGGGTTTCGTTAAACTCTAAAGAGATAATATCTAAGATAATCTCATCAATTTTTGGTCCATCTGAACGGATAAGTGCTTCAGTATTTCCAGCACAGTCTGAGAGCTCAATCCAGATAACTGGAACTCTGTTCATCATCACTGCTGCTTCAGCAACAAGTGGTGTAAATGAAGCAGGAAGCATTAGCATCGCCGTGGTAGCACTTGCCCACTTTAAGAAGTCACGTCTCTCAAGTCCTTCATCTTCGATGCTCTCTTTGAAGTCCATTCTGTTGTTGAGTGGCGCTAACTTCTTAAGCTCATCCAATCTACCTCTACATTGTGCATATAACTCTTCATAATATGCATCACCTCTGTTGGTATCTACCTTCGCACTTTGTGCAGTAAAAAGGCTTTTTACCGAATCTTGTTTATCGATACCCATTGCTTCTCCTTTTTAAAAATGAATAATCATTCAGTATTCTAAGAAAAATAAACTTAATTTAAAGTGAATAGTGATTCATTTTTGATGATTATAAGAGGGGTGTTAAGGTATGCATATAATTTTAGAGTAAAAAAGGAGTCTATATGTCTGGGAAAATAGCGTCTAGATAACGCTATTTTCCAAAGAGAAGATTAAAAATGGTATTTTAAGTTTGTGTAGAGATATCTTCCTGGTTCATTCATCAAGATAATATCACTATCTTCTGTGGTAGGTAGAAGAATTAAATCCTTATAGGTATTGGAGACAGCATAGGTTTTATCGAAGATATTATCTACACCTAAAGTCAACTCTACCTTATTGCTAAAGCGTTTTGTTGCCTTAAGATTGAATACAGCATACCCTGATAAAGCTTGTTCTCCATTCTCCTCATCGTAGTCACTCCACTTATCAGAAGCAACCATTTCAGCACGAAGTGATAGTGTATCATCATACTCATAATTGGCAGCAAGATTTAACTTCAATGGTGGAATCTCTGGCATATTTGTACCAGTTTGTCCCTCTAGAGGATCATTTTTTTCTCCTTTTTGATAAGAGAGTCCATAGTCAAAATAGAGTGCTTCAGTTGCTACATAAGTTCCACTCAATTCAAACCCATAAACTGTAGCATCTACATTCTCATAACGGTTCTCTTTTTTAGAGGCATTATAGGCAATAAAATTGTCTAACATAGAGTAGAAGAGTTTCATTTTAAATGTACCACTATTAAATGCTTTCTCCACTCCCATATCAAACTCATAGTTTACCGTATTGTCCAAATTGGGTGTTCCAATGGTAAGCTCTTGCATTGAACCATCTGGCATCTTCATAGGACTACTTACCCAGTAGAGCTCCTTCCCATCTGGTACACGTGAAGATTTACCAAATCCTGCAAAATATTTTGTTGCACTATTTGCCTGATAGGTACCAAAGATATACCCATTAAGTTCAGTATAGTCATTCTCTTGTTGCTCAACATTTTTAGAGGTAATTGCTGTATCATCATAACGTAACCCCATATCGAGAGTCACTTTTCCCATACGTACTTTATCTTTTAAGAAGAGCGCTCTATTTTCAGTATCAACATCATAAATACTATGGAAAAGATTCTCTGGTAGTGCTACACCATTCTTATAGTATCCACCATCCCAATTTCGTAAAGAGTAGTCTACCCCTGCTGTAATCGTATGATTTGAGAGGGGAAATTGGTTGCTCAATTTTGCGCCTTGTACCTCTGTTGTTAAGGCATGTGTAGAGTAGTCTCCTGCTCCCATCTCTCTATATTGCGTTGACATAGGATGTTCCACTTCTGTTTGATAGAGCTGTACCGTAAGCTTTTTAGAGTAGGTACCTAAATTTTTTAAACTATACTCAAGATTGTAGATATCTGAATCATCATAAATCGCATCCATTTTAGAAGAAGGATAGAGCACATTATCACTTCTATTTGCTGTATAGCTCAATTCAAGATCTTGACTTTCATCTATATGCCAAAAGAGTTTTGCAAGAAGTGTCTTCTTCTCATAAGCATCCATATCTTTATATTGATCTTGATATTGTGGATTTTTTACACTACTAACATTACCTGCGTCAATCTCTCGTTGAATTTGTCCTACAAAATCATCACCATTCCCATCTTTGTATTGATCACTGCTTTCAGTTGAAGCACTTAAAAGAATTTTAACAGTATCTGTTCCCCCACTTATTGAAAATGCTGCTTTTTTGTAGTTCCAAGAACCATAAGCAAGGTTTAAATCACCCGACCACTCTTTAGTAGGTTCAATAGTATGGATTTTAATATCTGCACTCAAAGCACCAAAATCTTCTACATTGTAAGGGCCTTCATTAATCTCAATATAGTCAATATTATTTGTTAAGACATGTGAAACAGGTGGGTCCATACGGTTAGGACATGCGCCACATACTTTTGTACCATCAATAGTTACATTGACATTGTCTTTTTTTGCACCTCTTACAATCACATCATTAGCAATACCTGAACGTCTTACTAAAGAGATACTCGGACTCTGTTTAAAGAGTGCTTCAGCTAAATCTGCCGATTTAATATCTTCTCCATGTACATCTTTAATCACTTGGGTATCTGCCTTTGCTTCCACATCAATGACACCTAAATCCATAGGTGCAGCATACAAATAGAGTGCACTGACTAACGATAATGTTATTATTTTTTGCATATAATCTCCTCTGTTTTTAAATCATAGAGAAGATAATGACATAGCTATGTTAAGTTTGTGTTAAATAGAAAAAAACATCGCTCAATTACCCGTATGTGTCATAAAATGACACATATCAAAAGTAATTAAGGAAGTTGAGATGCAAGTAGCATACTGTAGAGTGTTGCGGGATGAAGTCCATACTCTTTGGTAATTTTTTTAAATTTACTCTCCTTTGTCACCTCTATATCATAGGCATTTTTAAGATAGGCTATATACCTTTTTAGATTAAACTGATACTTTTTATTGAGGTTTTCAAGTGTCTCATGGGCCAATCCAAAGGGTAAACTTCGTGGTAAGATAAATCTCTGAGTACTCTTTTGGGCTATGATACGATAGAGGGCTTGTGGAGTGAGATGATTTTTAGAGGAAATCTTCTCTAATGTCTCTTTCTTATTGTAGAGGATATGGTGCGATTTCAAGGCTAAAGTAACCTCTTGACTCTCCATCTGATTTATGCGTATAAAGTCTTGTAGTGTTGCCTGCTCAGCGTAGAGAAATGGTGGTGTTCCATGCTCTTTTGCATGCTTTGCTTTTATACCATTGCCTACATTTACCAACATATTGAGTGGAAATGCCATCCACAAGGTACCCACCACAAACACCACTATCAAAAGAAGAGAGGCATTAAACTCTTTAGTAAAAATGACCCACCTCTTCTTCTCTTTCAAATAGTGTTTAATAGGTTTCCAATTATAATAGATATGCCAAATAAGAAAAACTAAAAAAAGTAAGCCTAAAGTAATATGTAAATTGTCCCAAGCCTCTTTATCGATAGCAAAGAGAGACCATCCACTCCACGCTGTCACTCCTCTGTCGGGTTGCGAATAGAGTACAAAACTTGAGATAAGCATGACAATAAAACTCAAGCCCAAACTCAAGGAGACAAAACGCTGTTTTTTAAACTCTTTTTGCATCTTTACCCTTTGTTTTATTGATAGTGTACAACTACTTTTTCTACAAAAGGCATTTGAGATTTAATCTTCTCTTCAATACTATGTGCTATGGCATGGGCCTCTTTTAAAGAGTCTGTTTCAAGTTCTAAGTCAAGTTGAACAAATTTAAAACTACCAGCATTTCGTCCAGTAATCGCATTGATCTTCTTAATTTGAGGCTCATCGGTTAAAATAGTACGAATTGACTCAATACTTTCATGGTCTAATGAAGCATCTAACAAGACTTTAATCGCCTCTTTTAAAATTTCAAAACCACTGTGGAAAATAAAGTAAACCACCACAACAACAGCAAGTTTTTCAATGATTGGATACCCAAAATATTGCCCTAATACCCCAACAAAAACAACCAATGCTGTATAGAAGTCTGTTTTGATATGTTCAGCATCTGCTAAGAGACTAGGAGAGTTTAACTCTGTTGCTTTGCCATGCTCCCAACGTGAGTAGAGGTAGGTAATTGCTACCGTTAACCCAATAACAACCAGTGCTACAGGAAGGTTTGTAATAGGTGCTGCTTCACCAAAAAGTACATCTTTTGCTATCTCATATCCAGCAAAGAAGATAGCAAAGGCACTTACCAATGCTACAAGATTTT
>Ga0256828_1002564_pt1 | contig 10763 bp, 5 predicted proteins | sample CV88metaG_FD_185993 | JGI IMG/M metagenome (GOLD analysis project Ga0256828, IMG submission 185993) | Hydrothermal vent microbial communities from East Pacific Rise, Pacific Ocean - CV88 | ecosystem: Environmental > Aquatic > Marine > Hydrothermal vents | place: Pacific Ocean: East Pacific Rise... | reverse complement strand
GTGCCAAAACCGCGATGATGTCTTCAAAGTTAGTAGGTTTTAGTCGCTCATTTAGTGACTGCATACCATCACTCTCTATTTGGAACAGTCCGATAGTTGCACCACTTTGGATAAGTTCGTAAACTTTTTTATCGTTTACATCAACTCTGTCAAAGTCTATCTCTTTTGCTTGGGATTTTTTGATGAGTTTTAGTGCATCATCTATAACTGTCAGAGTTTTTAGTCCCAAAAAGTCAAACTTGATAAGATCAACATCCTCGAGGTATTTTAGGGAGTATTGTGTGACATACTGTGCATTTTCTCCTGTTGGTTTATATAGTGGAGCTTTGTGCCATAGCTCTTCGTTACTTAAAACTACTCCAGCAGCATGCATACCTGAGTTTCTGTTAAGTCCCTCAAGTGCTAGTGAAAACTCCCAAACTCTTTTGGCTTGTGCATTTGACTCGATGAGTTCTTTTATCTTTGGTTCTTTTTCAAAGGCAGTTTTTAAGTCTATCCCAAGTTCATCTGGGATAAGTTTTGCCATCTTGTCAGCTTCTGCATAAGGCATCCCCATAACTCTAGCGACATCTCTGATGACTCCTTTTGCAAGAAGTTTACCAAAAGTGATAACTTGGGCTACATTGTTTCTACCGTATTTTTTAACAACATAGTCTATCGCTTCACCTCTTCTTTGCTGACAAAAATCCACATCGATATCGGGCATACTTACCCGCTCAGGGTTTAGAAACCTCTCAAAAAGCAGGTTGTATTTTAAAGGATCGAGATTTGTTATCTCCAAAGCATAGGCTACAAGACTTCCAGCGGCTGAACCCCTACCGGGTCCAACTGGGATGCCTTGCTCTTTTGAGTAGTTGATGAAGTCCCAAACGATAAGCATATATCCGGGAAATTTCATAGAGTTTATGATGTTCATCTCAAAATCAAGTCGCTCCCAATACTCTTGATGTCTCTCTTGAGGAACTAGTTCAAGCCTTTTTTTGAGTCCCTCTTTGCACTTATGGACGAAATACTCAGCATCATTGTCAAGTTCTGGCACACCATCTTTTTGGGCATACTCTTTAACAAACTTAAAGTTAGGAGGAGTTGGGTTTCCTAGTTTTATCTCTAAGTTGCACTTATCTACTATTTCCTGAGTGTTATAAAGAGCTTCTGGTATATCAGCAAAAAGCTCATACATATTTTCAGGAGATTTTACAAAAAACTCATGAACTGAGTGGCGAAGTCTTTTAGGATCATCAAACTCTTTGTTCATAGCGATACACATAAATGCTTCATGAGCATCTGCATACTCTTTTGTAGGGTAGTGGGTATCGTTTGTAGCTATGATTTTGATACCTGTTTCTAAAGAAAGCTTTATAACTTGTTCATCGATGTATCTTTGATCTTCGATGCCGTGTCGCATAAGTTCAAGATAAAAATCTTCACCAAAGACCTCTTTATACTCTAGTGCTATCTCTTTTGCTCTTTCGTAGCCTTTTGCACCATTTTTTATGTTTCTTTCATTGTTTAAGTTTAAGTGCCAGTTTATCTCTCCTTGTAAACAAGCAGCAGAGCAGATAAGTCCCTCACTTCTTTCAAAAAGTATTTTTTTGTTGATACGAGGATAGTAATAAAATCCCTCAAGAAAACTTTGAGAGCTTAGATACATGAGATTTTTGTATCCTGTTTCGTTTTTTGCATATAAACACAGGTGAAATCTCTGTTTTGTGGACTTGTCTCCTAACTCATCTGAGTTGTGGATGTATGCCTCAAGTCCGATGATAGGTTTGATGCCCTCTTTGTTCATGGTAGTATAAAAGTCTATCGCTCCAAACATATTACCATGGTCAGTTATGGCTACTGCACTCATCCCTAGAGATTTTACTCTTTTTGCAAGGTCTTTTATCTTGTTTGCACCATCTAGTAGAGAGTATTCTGTGTGAAGATGTAGATGGGTAAATGGAGGGATCTTGCTCAAAACTATCCTTTTTTTTGTTTGCAAGTATATAGAAAATCTCTTGTATTTGTATTATTAAAAAGTTTAACGAAATAATTTAAAAAAATTTTTATTTTGTCGATATAGTCTTAAGAAAAAATCAGTGGAAAAAATATGTTTGGATTGAAAAAAAGAGATAGAGATGTTATAGAAAACTTGCTTGAAAGTCTATCGATACCTATGTTTTACAGGTTTTCTAAGCTCAATAAGTTTGTTACAAACAAAGCTTTTGATTCTTTTTTTGGTGCAAATAAAAAAAGAGTTTTAGAACAACTAGATATGCTTTATGGTAACAAAGAAAACTTTGAAGTTGAAGTTGAAAATGAGTTAGGGAAAAAAATCTCTGCAATAGTTTATATTTCTGCTATTTCTTCAAAAGAGGACGATAAGTTAGGCTTGGTTGTAGATATAACTGAACAAAAAAGAGCAAAAGATGCTATCAGTCTTTTAAAAGAGAGATATGAACTTGCAACTCAAGGGTCAAATGAAGGACTTTGGGATTGGGATATTGACAACGATGAGTTATATACATCTGTAAAATTTAAAGATATTTTAGAAGACAATGCCATAAAGCTGACAAATAGTTTAAAATCATGGGTGGACATCATCTATCATGAGGATAGAAAACACTTTATATCTGAGTTAGAAGCTCATATAAACGGAGCAAAACCTAACTTTAAAGTTGAGTATAGGATAGTTGAAAAAGACAGTGTTAGATGGTTTTTAGCAAGAGCAAAAGTTGTAAATACATCAAACAAAAAAAGAGTAGTAGGTTTTTTAAGTGATATAAGTGATATTAAAAAAGCTCAACTTGCACTTAAAGATTCTCAAGAGCAGTTTGAACTCTTCATGAAAAACCTTCCTGCCGGTGTTTTTATCTTTGATATGAATGAAAATATTATATTTTCTAACAGATACATCAACGAGTTTTTAGGTGAAAAAACATTGGTTTCAAAAGAGTTAAAAGCACTTTTTGATACAAAGATACTTGAAAGTTTAAGATATTCAAAAGATAAAGTTTTATCCCAAGGCATAGAAACAACACAGATTTTACTAAAAGACAAGTTTGATAACCAAAAGTATTTTCAAGTAAATATCTTTTTGTTGCACAGAGATAACCAAAACTTAGTAGGAACTATTTTAACAGATATATCAGCACAAAAACTTACAGAGCAAAAGCTTGATAAACTAGCTCACTATGATCTTTTGACAAACCTGCCAAACAGAGCTTTGTTTTATGAAAGTTTAAAAAATTCTCTTGCAAAAGCACAAAGAAAAGAGAAAAAAGTTGCTTTGATGTTTTTGGATCTTGATAACTTTAAGACTATCAACGATACTTTAGGTCATGATTATGGAGATATGCTTTTAAAAGAAGTATCAAAAAAACTAAAATCCATCCTAAGAACCGAAGATATAGTTTCCAGGCTAGGTGGAGATGAGTTTACAGTCATCTTAGATGGTATAGATGATAGCAATGTCTTTCCATCAGTTGTTGCTCAAAAGATCATAGATGAGCTAACAAAACCTATAAAACTAAAAGATGAGATGGGATATATAGGTTCATCTATCGGTATCGCTATCTATCCTGATGATGCAAAAGATCAAGAAACACTTATAAAGTTTGCAGATATGGCAATGTATCAGGCAAAAGAAAATGGAAAAAATACATTTAGATACTTTACTTCTAGGATGAACGATGATGCAAGAGAGAAGATGGAGCTTACAAACGATCTAAGAAATGCAGTCATGAACGATCAGTTAAAGTTGTATTATCAGCCGATAGTAGATGTAAAAAGAAACAAACTTGCACTTTTTGAAGCACTTGTTAGATGGGAACATCCAAGATATGGTTTGATAACACCTGATAACTTTATCTCCTTGGCAGAAGAGGGCGGTTTTATGGTAAAAGTTGGTAGATGGATACTCAACGAAGCCTGTTCACAGATAAAAAAGATGGAAGAAAAAGGCTACGATGTTAAGATAGCGGTAAATGTCTCAAGTAAACAGCTAACACAAAACCATCTTGAACAAACTACAAAAAACATAGTCCAAAAACATCAGATAAGACCAGAACACTTGGAGCTAGAAGTTACCGAAGGCTTTTTGATGGAAAACATAGAAAAAGTTGAAAAAACCTTGAGTAACCTAAGAGAGTTTGGTGTTGGTGTTACGATAGATGACTTTGGAACAGGATACTCATCACTATCAAGACTAAAATCTCTCCCTATCTCAAAGCTAAAGATAGACAAATCCTTCATCACAGATGTAGTTGAAAAAGAAGAGGATAAAAAGATCATCCTAGTTATCATAGCTCTTGCAAAAGGTTTAGGACTAGAGATAGTAGCTGAAGGTGTAGAAACAAAAGAGCAGTTGGATTTTCTAAGAAAAAATGATGTTTCCATGATACAGGGATACTACTTCTCAAAACCTATCTCAAGTAACAAAATCGACAAATTTTTAGAGGATGTTGTGAAGTAAGTTTGCCTCACTCATCCACTTTTGAAGTTCCTCCCAGTTATCTTGTTCTACAAGCTTTCTAAAGTGTTGCAACTCCTTCTCAAAACTATCAAGAGTTGTTAAAAGATTTTTTTTGTTTTGTTTAAAAATATCACTCCACATGGCAGGTGAACTCTTTGCTATACGACTCATATCTCTAAATCCACCACTTGCCAAAGCCAAGATACTTTTTGGATCTTCTTGCTTTAAAACAGAGTTTGCCAAAGCAAAACTGATAGCATGAGGCAGATGTGAGATATAACCAGCATGAAGATCATGTTCAGATGGGTCATCCATATAAACTATATGCATACCTATCTTTTTAAATATCTCCTCAGCTCTTTTTAGATGTAGTTTTGAGCTTGATTTTGTATCACATAAAACAACTGTTTTTTGTTCAAAAAGAGTATCAAAAGCTGATGATGGACCGGTTTTTTCAGTTCCTGCCATAGGGTGAGATGCAACCAAGTTTTTTCTTATCTGTTGTGGAGTGTTTTTTACTATCTTTTCTTTTGTGCTACCTAGATCTATGATAGTGGTATCACTGTCTATATCTTTAAGTTGGTTTAAAACACTGATGATACCCTCAACAGGTATAGCAAGGATGATCACATCACTCTTTTTGCACTCCTCAAAAGTAACAACTCTATCAACTAGTCCTAGCTTTAGAGCTTCCTTTTCATGATCGGAGTTTTTATCATATCCACAAATCTCCCAAGAAGGAAAGTTTTTTTTCAAACTAAGTGCAAAAGAACCCCCTATAAGTCCCAATCCAACAACAGATACATTCATGATAGTTTTCTTTCTTATTTTGATATAGTTTTTGGTTATTTTATTTTAACATTTATTAACTTTTAATTAAAACTTCTATACCATAAGATTATATAAAATTTCAGGGGTGTTTCCTATGGTAAAAAAAGATAGATTTTTAAAGGCTAGTGGTTTTTTACTAGTTGCTTCTACATCATTTTTAACTGCACAAGTTATAAGTGGAGTAGAGTTTAAAGGGTTGGTTCATATCTCTCCTCAGATAGCACAAGAGATAACAGGTATCAGAGCCGGTATGGATGTGGATGAGAAAAAGATAAACCAAAGTGTAAAAAAACTCTATGCTCAGAGATACTTTGATGATATTTGGGTAGAAGAAAACGATGGGATACTAACCTATCATGTAAAAGAAAAACCAGTCATAGCCAAAGTAAAACTTGAAGGTTTAGGTGAGGAAGCTAACAAAGAAGTTTTAGAGAGTGCAAAACTAAAAAAGGGTGAAAGCTATGATGAAACTCGTATGAGTAGGCTTAAAAAAGGGCTTGAAAAATCCCTCGAAGCACAAGGATACTACGATAGTGTTATAGATATAGACAACAAAAACCTTAACCAACATGCACTAGAAACAAACATAAATGTCCGAAAAGGTGAAAACATCATCATCAAAAAAGTAAACCTCATAGGTGTAAGTGCTTATGACTATGATGATATAAAAGAGGTTTTAGTAAACAAACAAGAGCAGTCTTTTGGTTGGTTTTTAGGAAGAGATGATGGAAAACTAAAAGCAAACCAACTAAAAGCTGACAGACAAAGGATAAGAGAGTTCTATCTACAAAGAGGTTATCTTGATGTTATGGTTTCTGAGCCTATTTTAAGAGCAAACTTTTCAGATTATACAGCAACAGTAACATACAAGATAGTAGAAGGAAAACCATACAAAGTTGGCAATGTAGATGTATATATCGAAAGAGGTAACAGCGAAGCAGAAAAAGCTTTGAAAGAGAACCTAAGACTAGAAAATGGTAAAGTTTTCAATGTAACAAAACTCAAAAAAGATGTAAAATACATCCAAGACTATATGTCAGACAAGGGATATGCTTTTGCACAAGTTATGCCAGATGTCAAACAAGACAAGCAAAACATGATAGCAAATGTTACATACATGATAAAACCAAACAAAAAGATATATGTTAGAAACATAACTATTTCAGGAAACTCAAGAACTATGGATAGAGTTATCAGAAGAGAGCTTTATCTAAGTGAGGGAGAGCCATTTACTAGAAAAGATATGGCAGACTCTATCGATGCTCTTAGAAGAACAGGTTTCTTTGGTGATGTTCAGATAGTTCCTCAACAAGTAGATGCTGATAACCTTGACTTGTTAGTAAAAGTTAAAGAAACCAGCACAGGTAGTATCATGGGTGGTGTATCTTATGGTAGTTATGATGGTTTTGGTGTAAACTTGGGAGTAAGCGACAAAAACTTTTTAGGAACTGGTATAGAGCTTGGAACAAGTATAGACTATACACAAAAGTCTTTGAGTGGTAGTTTGAGATTTTACAACCCTAGACTTTATGATAGTGAGTATAGTTTAGGTGGAAGTGTATATAGAAGAAAGTTTGACTACTATGACTATGACGAAGATACAACAGGTGCTAACTTGACTCTAGGTAAAAGGATAGGTAGAAATGTCCACATCTCTTTGGGATATATCTATGAAAACACAAAACTTACAGATATATCAGAAAGTTTAAAAGACAGTATATACTACCAAGAGGGTGAGAGAACAAAAAGCTCATTTGTTCCTGCTATAAGATATGATAACACTGATGACTACTATCTACCAAGAAGAGGTATGAACTTGAGTTTATCAACTGAGTATGCTGGAGTTGGTGGTGATGTTAAGTTTACAAGATACTCTTTTGTTGGTAAGTTTTACAAAGGCTTAGAAGATGTTATAGACTACGATCTTATCCTAAGAGCTAGGATAAAAGCGATCACTATAAAAGACAGATCAGATGCTGACAAGCCACTACCACTAAATGAAAAGTTATACTTGGGTGGATATAGCTCACTAAGAGGATTTAAAGCAGGAACACTCGCACCAAGAGATAGTGCAGGTTCTTTGATAGGTGCTAAGAAAATGGCATCATTTACACTAGAAGCTAGTATTCCACTTGTAAAATCTATGGGCTTAAGAGCAAAAGCTTTCTATGACTATGGAACAACAGGAAACGATACTTTTAAAGAGATACACAGAAACTCTGTTGGACTTGGTTTAGAGTGGCCAAAGTCTGCTTTAGGAGTTCCTTTAGAGATATACTATGCAAGACCACTTGATGATAAAAAGGATGATAGAACTACAAAATGGGAGTTCAACTTAGGAGCTAGGTTCTAACCTAGCTCAACATGAAGTATCTCTTCCAAAACGGTAGTTGCATAGCTACCTTTTGGGAGAAAAAACTCTAGCTCCATCCAAGCTTCCTCTTTTTTATAAGTAGCTTTCATATCTTGTGGATATATCCAAGCAAATCTTCTAGCACCATTTAGTTTACTCTCAAATTTTTCGCTTATCTTTGAAAAATCCTTTTCAACCTCTCCTGCTAACCCTTCAGCTTTTGGTGTTTTTTTACCAACAAGTAGTCCTGTAACAGTGATGTCTTTTTTGAAAAACCTCTCACTCTCACTCATCAAATCCTCACACAAAAATACTCTACCAAAAGGATAGTGAGATAGCCTATCACCGGGAAGTAGTTTAAAGTAGTTGGGTTGTTTTTTTATATCTTTTATGATCTCCTTTGGATAGTTAAAAAGTTCAAACAACTCTTTTTCGTTAAAACTGTCAAAAAGTCTGCTTATCTCTACTCTTTTTGAAAGCCACAGATTAAAGATATGGCTTTGATAAGCTGAGATAAAAAAGTTTCTCTTTTTCTTGTTTCTCTCTTTTCTTTTACCCTCCAAGATAGCTCTTCCTATCTCAAAGTTATCCTTATCTCTACCAAACCTCTGATACCCAAAGTAGTTTGCTACTCCATAGTTAGCTATCTTTTTTACTACCTCTTGGATGATAGTAGCTTTGGTTGGATTGACTTTTTTAAGTCTTATGAAAAACCGGTTGCCTTTTAAGTGTCCTATCTTTAGTTTGTTGTTATGGTAGGTTTTTTCAACTATCTTTATCTTGTCATGAGAAAAAGTGTTTAGTTTGCTTTCATATTTTTTGTTTAGAGAGATGTATTGGGTAGTAAAACCATCTTTGTCTTTAAGTCCAGCATACCCAAACTCACTCTGCTTGATACCGCAATACTCACTCAAAATCTTCAAAGCTTCCCAAGTAGTGGTATCTTTTTTCCTAAGTTTAAAAACTAGATGCTCTCCCTCGCCACTAAACTCATAAAGAGGAACTTCCTCCACTACAAAATCACTACTGTTTTTTGTCCATCTGACATCTATGTGTGTATGTGTGTAACTATAAAGTCTATCCAAAGTAAAAATCCTATAAATTTTTTAGGATTATACCATACATCATGATATACTTGCTTGAAATTTAAAAAAGGAGAAACTATGGCAAAGATAGTAAAAGTTATAGAGGTTTTAGCTCAGTCAAAAAAAGGTTGGGAAGATGCTGCAAACAAAGCGGTTGAAAAAGCGAGTAAATCAGTGGACAACATAAAATCAGTTCACATAAAAAACATGAATGCAAAAGTAAAAGACGGCAAAATCGTAAAGTATAGAGTAAATGCAAAAATCTCTTTTGTTATAAACGAAAAAGAGTAGAGATTTTCTCTACTCTTCGATGTAGTTTTTAAGTTTTCTACCCACTTTAGGGTGTTTTAGTTTTTTGATAGCAGAGTTTTCTATCTGTCTGACTCTCTCTCTTGTTACATTTAACTCTTTTCCTATCTCTTCAAGAGTTCTATCACTCTCATCATCAAGCAAACCAAATCTCATCCTAACTACTGCTTTTTCTCTTTCGTTTAGTTGTTCTAAAACTTCATCTACTTGGTTTTTAAGGTCATTTTTCAGCATATACTCGATAGGAGCTATCGACTTTTTATCCTCTACAAAGTCACCAAACTTTCCATCCTCTTCGTTACCGATAGGAGCTTCTAGGCTTATAGGTTCTTTTGTTATCTTGATAACATTTTTAACTTTATCAACACTGAGTCCTACTTCCTCTGCTATCTCATCTAAACTTGGCTCTTTACCAAACTCTTGAAGGTGTCTTCTTGTTATCTTGTTTATACGGTTGATAGTTTCTATCATGTGGATAGGGATCCTGATAGTTTTTGCTTGGTCTGCTATGGCTCTGCTTATAGCTTGTCTTATCCACCAAGTAGCATAAGTTGAAAACTTGTAACCCTTTTTATACTCAAACTTATCAACCGCTTTCATAAGTCCTATGTTACCCTCTTGGATGAGGTCTAGGAAAGGAAGTCCACGGTTTGTGTATCTTTTTGCGATAGACACAACAAGTCTTAGGTTTGCTCTGGCCATCCTTGACTTTGCTTTGTCAGCTATGGCTTTACCTCTTTTTATCTGCTCGATGATCTCTTTAAGTTTTTCTGGTTCAAGATCAAAACTATCTTGCGAAGCCTCTTTTGTTTGAAAGAGTTTTTTTATCTCCATGTATGTAGAAACCATAGTAGCTTCTGGAACCATTTTTGAAACATCCTCTTTTGAGAGATTTGTTATCTGATCTAGGATATTTTGATGGTTTTTTCTCAGAGTATCGTTAAACAGTGGCAGTCTATACTCTAACTTTTTAAGTTCTCTTTCAAAAGTATCATCACTTGTAAGAGCAGTTTCCATACTCTTTACTAGTTCGTTGATAAGTTTACTCGTAGGACCTAAGTCTATAAGTTTTTCTTTTAGTATCTTCTTTTTAAAAGCCAAAGTTAGTTCATAGTGCATCATATCTTCTGCAGATGCATCTTTGTCTAACTCTTGAGACGAAGCTTTTACCCAGTCTTTTTTTGCTTTTTCCAAAGCTTTAAAACTTTCTATAACTTTTTTATCTCTAGTGCTATCGCCTTTTTTCTTTTGTTTTTTTACCTCTTCTTCGGAAGCTTCCTCTTGGTTTTCTATATCCTCTTCTTCCTCTTCATCGTTGTTTTCTAACTCATCGTCAAAGCTTTTAAACAACTCTTTAACTCTTCTCTCACGGTTTAGTAGAGCCTCTTTATAGTCAAGGATAAAGTCTATGAGGTATGGAACAGAACAAAAAGCATCTATGATGATGTCCTCTCCAAGCTCTATTTGTTGGCTTATCTCTATCTCTTCTTCTTTTGTTAAAAGTGCAACTTGCCCCATCTCTCTTAGATACATCCTGACAGGACTATCACTTCTGCTCCACTCTAAAAGTTCTTTTTCTTTTGCAAGGTCAAAGTTTTCAGCAAGTGCTGAGTCTTGTATCTTTTTTCTCTCTAGCTCTGCCTCTTTTGCTTCAAGGCGGTTTTTTATCTTTGCAATCTCTGCTGAAGTTATCAGTTTGACATTGTTACTCTTTAACAGTGATAACACT
>Ga0256828_1002563_pt1 | contig 10763 bp, 12 predicted proteins | sample CV88metaG_FD_185993 | JGI IMG/M metagenome (GOLD analysis project Ga0256828, IMG submission 185993) | Hydrothermal vent microbial communities from East Pacific Rise, Pacific Ocean - CV88 | ecosystem: Environmental > Aquatic > Marine > Hydrothermal vents | place: Pacific Ocean: East Pacific Rise... | reverse complement strand
TTTTTTATATTCCAAAATCCCTTTGGAAGTTAAAATATTATGGGGTGAAAAGCGTTGGATATATGCAGTATCTCTTTTGATCTCAACACCCATCTCCTCCACCACTTTGGCAAACTCCAAAGTAACCTCCTTTGGATCAACCGTAGCGGTAGTAGGGGAAAAAAGAGCTTTTTTGTAAGTTCTGACTTTTGGGAATTTTTTTTGAAGCTCCTCCTTGGTGATCCAGTCCAGCTTAACTCCATTATGTTCTGCTCTTTTTTTCAGCTCTTGCAAACCTGCGAGTTCCTCTTCATTTTGTGCAACGACAACTTTGGCACATTCATTGAGCGTAAGTCCTCTTTGCTTACAAAACTCCTTTAATGCTTTGTTTCCCTCTTTGGTAAATTTTGCTTTTAAAGAGTTTGCAGTATAATAAAATCCGGCATGTAAAACACCGGAATTTCTTCCACTGCTGTGCATAGCGACTTCAGATTCTTTTTCGATAACGACTATCTTCGCATCTTTTTGCTGTTCTTTCAGTGTTTTTGCGATATTTAACCCTATAATTCCGCCACCTACTATAAGGTAATCATACATCAAAACCTACCCTTGAACTCTTTTGTTTCTCTGTGCTTCTTGAGCTTTGTAAAGTTCGGCACACCCTTTTGCAAGTTCCCTTACACGAAGGATATAGTTTTGTCTTTCAGTCTGGCTGATCGCTTTTCTTGCATCAAGTGTGTTAAATGTGTGAGATGCCAACATACACAAATCATACGCAGGAAGTGGAAGTCCGGCCTCAAGTGTTCTTTTACACTCATTTGCATATTCATCAAAATGTCTAAAGAGCATATCGGTATCGGCTATCTCAAAATTATACTTACTAAATTCTATCTCACCCTCTTTATGCACATCTTTATAAAGTGTTTTATTTCCTGCTTTGTCTTCATTCCAGATGATATCAAATACACTGTCCACCCCTTGAAGATACATTGCAAGTCGCTCTGTTCCGTAAGTGATCTCAACGGCAACAGGGGAGCATTCGATCCCTCCTACTTGTTGAAAATAGGTAAACTGTGTTACTTCCATACCGTTAAGCCATACTTCCCAGCCAAGTCCCCATGCTCCAAGAGTCGGTGATTCCCAGTTATCTTCTACAAAACGGATATCGTGTTGTGAAAGATCAAGCCCAAGATACTCCAAAGATTTGAGATATAACTCCTGAATATTATCCGGAGATGGTTTTATAAGCGCTTGAAACTGATAGTAACTTCCAAGTCTGTTTGGATTCTCACCGTATCTTCCGTCTGTCGGTCTTCGACTCGGTGCCACATACGCCGCACTCCAAGGAGTTGAATCAAGACTTCTAAGATAAGTTGCCGGATGAAATGTTCCAGCACCTGCTGGGATATCGTAAGGCTGAACGATATTACACCCTTCATTTGCCCAAAATTGTTGTAATTTTAATAGCATCTCACTAAATGTTATCATAAAAAAACCTTGCTGAAAAATTTTTGTATTATACCTCTTGGTTACTTTAGAACAAATAACTTACGCCAAATTTAACTCTCTCTTGAATATCTTCACTATCTGGTTCATAAATAGGCCCTAAAGTTGTATCAACAACATCTGACTTGTCTATAGTTTGTTTATTGTGATCATATATGATGTTTAATGAAAATGCATCTGTAATATAATAAATAGCTGCAAAAGAAAGATTTATAGAAGTTACTCCACCAAGAGTAAGCATTGCATCTGGAGAACTTGAATCCATTTGGGCTGAGAGTCCTTTTTTATATCCTACTGTTATCTCAAAATTAAGTGGAGCATTTTGCCAAAAACGGAATAAACTTTCGACTTCTACGCCAAGTGGATACCAACTATAAGTTTCAACCTGCCTGGCTGAAAGTTCTCTTTCCCATTCATATTTTCCATATCCAAGTGCTAGTTTAAAATTAAGATACGGATTTGGAACATAAATTCCATAAAGACTGACATAAAGATTATGTATAGTATTGTTAGTTATGCTTTTTAAACTACCATATCCTTCATCACTTCCAAGAATTGATCCGGTATAATTACTATTTCCTGAGAGATATTCATAAGAAGCATCTATACCAAAATAGATATTTGGACGGATTTTTCTTGTAAAAGCATAAGCAAGTTCATATCCATAAATATCACTTAAATCAGATTTTTCGGTATCTAAAAGCTTTCCCTCCCTCGTTCGCTATAATCCATAGAGAAACCCGTAATATAGATTGAAACATCCGACTGTGCAAAAAGGGCTGTTGAAACCAATACAGTTGCTGTTAAAACGATACTTTTTATCTTTGTAAACATATTATGCTCCCTATCTCATTTCCTAAAGATGATGCTACTACCTGACACTTGATTTTAAGTAAAAAGAAAATCGGTGACTTGTGAGATGAACTCAAACACTCATAATTTCCCATCCCTTTAGATATAATAACATCAGCACTATCAAAAAGTTCCTGAGCCTTTTTCGTTGCCATCTTATAGGTAAATCCAGGTGTTACCACACCACTGTCTATCACTTCACATACCTCATCAAAACCTATTTCGCGAGCTTCTTTAAGTGTAACATCATTGATGATTGGTTTTCCTCGTACAAAATAGTAAAACTTTACATGTGGAAACAGTTCTTGGAGTGTTTGGATATAAAGTTTGTCAAAAAAATGCTCCCCGACATTATCTCCTAAAACAACTACGCTAGAAGCATTTTGAAGCGAACTCTTTAGTTGTTGTGTATTATCAATAGCAAAATCAGTATGGAAGATTTTGTTTAATTCCTCTTCGAGATCAAAAGCCACTTCACTGGCAAGATCGATCACATTTCCGGCAACTGCCATTTTGGTTGCATCTACAAAAAGATTTTTAGAGTTTTGAAGCGTTTGTTTTAAAAAAGGAAGAAAACTTTGTGCTTTTTTGGTTGAGCGATCTTTCATCTCTTTATAAATATCATCGGTATTTAAAATCTCAGCCATTTTTTCATATACAGGAGTTGCTACTTCGGGTGGAGTTTGTGAAAAAGAGAAAGATTTACTCATCTCTTTGGCATTTTTTATTAATTTTACAGAAGTTTTTTCATCAACATTTAGTGTATCACCTACTCTTTGTGCCTGATTAATGATACATTCAACACATAAAAGATCTATATTCAAGCTGTATGATCCTCTATGGTTTTGTTCCACATCAGTTTATATTTTCGTTTCATAAACTCTACTTCATCAAGAGCGAGTTTGAGTTGTCTTTGAAGTGCATCGATCGTATTTCTATCTTCATCATACAGTTCTTGCAAAGAAGCCAAAGCCTCTTTTAAAAATTCATTTTCATTTTTTAAAGACTGGAGTGTTTCCTCTTTTGCATCAAGCACTTTTTCATGCAGATTGATAATAGTGCCTATGGTTTTTTCAACAAACTGTTGCTGTACCACCATCTCACTTGGCATATTTTCTGAAAGTGTTTGAAGTTTTGCCGGAACAACTTCAGAAGTACCGGAAGCCGGATCAATCTTTATCTCCCCATCTTCAACTTTTATAGTAAGCTTTTTTCGCTCTATCATCTGTTCTATCGCTTCAAGTCCAAGACCTGTCAGCTCACTGTACTGCTGTTTGCTCATCCAACTCATCAAACACCCCTTTAGATATTTCTACTCTATAATCGTTTCTATCTCTTGTGAATCAATCTCTACTTTTTTTGCTTTTGCTATACGATCTTCTTTGAGTTTTACTGCTAATTCTTCATCATCAAGTGCCAGTATCTGCATAGCAAGATATGCAGAGTTGATCGCACCTGCTTTACCGATGGCAACCGTGGCAACCGGCATACCTGCTGGCATCTGTACAGTTGAAAGCAGTGCATCTATCCCACTTAAAGCCGAAGCACTCATAGGTACGCCAATGATCGGTTTTACCGTTTTACTCGCTAAAACTCCGGCTAAATGTGCCGCCATACCGGCAGCCGCGATAAAAACCTTTGCCCCTTTTTCTTCTGCAGTATTGATATACTCTTTTGTTCTCTCCGGTGAACGATGAGCAGAAGAGATAATAAGCTCATAATTCACTCCAAATGCTTCAAATGTATCTGAACATGATTTCATCACTTCATAATCACTTTTACTACCTATAATAATAGAAACAAATTTCATTTTTTCCCTTTTTTTTCTTTTGTAGAATTATACCAATTTTTATAACATACTTTTTGCAAAATCTTCTATCTCTCCCGATGAAAGAGGTTTAGCATATAAATACCCCTGAATAAGATCACATCCATTTTCTAAAACAAATCTTTTTTGTTCTTCAGTCTCCACACCCTCTGCAATTGAGACAAGACTAAGACTTTTCGACATAGCGATAATCGCTTTTGTTATTGCCTTATCCTCTTCATCATTTGGAATATCTTTTATAAAAGAACGGTCAATTTTAAGTTTATCTATAGGAAACTTTTTCAAATAAGACAATGAAGAATATCCAGTACCAAAATCATCCACAGCTATTTTTATACCCATTTTACTTATAGCATTTAATATTTTTACTGCTTCTTGCGGTCTTTTCATGATCTGGGATTCTATCACTTCAAGCTCAAGTTTTTTTGGATCAAAATCAAACTTCTCAAGGCTGTTTTGCAAAAATTCTATAAAATCTTTTTCATATAATTGTTTAACAGCCAGATTTAACGAAAGAGAGTTTGGAGCATACCCTTTTTTCTCCCATTTTTTAAACTCTTGCATAGCTTTATGCATTACAAAACGATCTATCTCGACAATCAAACCTGTTTTTTCAGCTATAGGGATAAATTTTATTGGTGAAAGTAAACCATGTTTTGGATGTCTCCACCGTATCAATGCTTCAACACCAACAAACTTATATGTTATTCCGTTTACTTGTGGCTGAAAATAAACTTCAAATTCTTCATTTTCAAGTGCAGATTTTAGATCTGTTTGCATAACTATCTGTTCAAAAGCATGTTTTGTCATCTCTTTTGAATAAAATTGAAAGTTATTTCTTCCCTCTGCTTTTGCTTTATACATTGCACTATCAGCAAATTTTAACAAACTTGAAACATCTACTCCATCATCAGGATAAAGACTAATCCCTATACTACAAGAAAGATATAGCTTATATCCATCTATTTCCAATGGAGAAGAAAAAATCTGAACAAGTTTAGATGCAAGAGATGCTATATCATTTTCATCTTCTATTTCTTCTACAATAATAGTAAATTCATCTCCACCAAGTCTTGCTATCACATCTTCTTTTCGAACACTTTTTTGTAATCTTTTAGCTACTTCTATAAGGACTTTATCTCCTATATCATGTCCCAAAGAATCATTTATCTCTTTAAAACGATCAAGATCTATAAATAATAATGCTGTTTTTGTATGATTTCTTTTAGAACGGCTTAGTGCCTCTTCTAAGCGTTCTTGCAATGCTTTTCTATTTTTTAGATGTGTGAGAGTGTCGTGTGTTGCTTGATACTCCAAAAGATTTCGCTGCTCTATCATCTTAGCTTCGTTTTCTTTCTCTTTGGTAACATTACGGATAACTTCCATTTTACTATATGTACCATCAGGATTTTGAATAGAAGTCGCAACAATATGAAAAGATTCTCCATTTGGAGTCACTGGCTCATATATTACTTTCTCTTTATATTCCAATACCTCCGAAAGCTTACAATAAGGACATGGAGCATCTAAATTAGCAACAGAAGAGTAACAGATCTTTCCTTGCTGATCTCCAAACCATTTTGTCATGGTATTATTCATAAATCGTACAGTATAATCTTCATCAACAACAAAAATTCCTATCTCAATATCATCAATAACTTTTAAATATTGAGAAAAATTAAAGTTCATCTTTTCAAGACGCGCTTCAGCTTCTTTCTGTTCTGTAATATCAATCATTGTCCAAAGAATAAGATCTTGATCTTCTACTAATGATCCCACTATATGAATCCAAAAATGTGTTCCGTCTTTTTTCTTTGCAGGAAATGAAGTAGATACTGGCTTTCCCTCTTTGACTGCATTAAAAGCTATCTTTGCAAATCTTTCGTAACTTTCATCACTAATATGAAATACTCTTGCATTTACATGTAAAATCTCTTCTTGAGTATATCCAAACATATCAGCATAACTTTTATTTGCAAAAAGCATATTTCGTTCTTTATCAACGATAAACATCGCTGCCGGGGAAGTATTTATAAGTTGTTCAAGTACATTTGCATCAAATTTATGCTGTTTCATTTTCTAAACTTTTGGATATGTTCCCATTTCAGGATTTGAAGGAATTCTAAAAAAGCTATATGGCACTACTCTTGTCGGAAGTTTTATAGGGTTTACATTTCCACTGTGTACCGCTTCCCAAATCTTACCGTTTTTAGCTTGGAGTTTTTTAAACTTGAGATAAATTTTTCCATCTCTTTCATAAGTAGTTCCGAATTCATTATCGACAAGTTCTATTTTTGTACCCTTTGGCATTACTATCTCAAGTTCATCTTGCGGAAAAGTTTTATACTTACACATATAGTACTCACCATCTTCTGTTGCTTCCCCTGTTACTTGATGAGTCCCTAACTGGATAGTAAAATCCAAACTTTGGGTATCATGCTTTTCAAATGGACGAGAGATAAGATACGCATCAGTATAACCACGGTTTTGCAAAGACTGGAGTTCATACTGATAGAGTTCAGGACGGGATTTTTCTTGATAATAATCATCGATCGCCATTCTATATGCTTTGGCTGTTACTGCTGCGTAATATGATGTCTTTGTTCGCCCTTCTATCTTTAAGCTATCCACCGCACCGCTGTCGATGATCTCTTTTATATGATTGGCAAGATTGAGATCTTTTGAGTTCATAATGTAAGTACCGATCCCCTCTTCCTCTTCAAGCTTGAAAAGTGTTCCGGTTTCTGGATTTGCTGCATAGATCTCATACGGAAAACGGCAGTCATTGGCACAACTTCCACGATTTGGCACCCTTCCGCTTTGAAGAGTTGAGATCAAACATCTTCCACTGTATGCAAAACACATACTTCCATGTACAAATACCTCTAATTCAAGTTCAGGAAGCTCTTTTTTGATCTCTTTAAGATCTCTAAGGCTGATCTCCCGTGCAGTGATAATACGGGTTGCCCCCATATCGGCATATACCTTTGCATCAAGAACATTCATCACATTTGCCTGAGTTGAAAGATGCAGTGGCATATCCGGTACTATTTCATGAGCGAGTTTTAAAACACCCGGAGTTGCGACTATAAAAGCGTCCGGATTAAGTTCTGCCATATTTTCTATATGTTTTTTTAAAAGTTTTAGTTGAGAGTTAAAAGGAAAACCATTGATAGTAGCATATACTTTTTTCCCTCTTGCATGAGCATACTCTATCCCCTCTTTAAAACTCTCAAATGTAAATTCTTTTCCACTTCGAATACGCAAAGAAAAATGGCTTACTCCTCCATATACGGCATCCGCTCCAAAGTCTATGGCAATTTTAAGTTTTTCAAGATTTCCTGCAGGTGAAAGCAGTTCAACTTTTTTCATATCTGATCTTTCTTATGATTTTTTTGTAGGTGTTTTGGTGAAATTCACCAAAACAAAGTTTATTTTCCAAACTGTGCGAGAAGAGCTTCTATATCATTTTCATTGACAACATCCTCTGTTGTAGTATCTCCATGAATGTGTGTAGCAGAACTGACCCGTTTTGTATCTTCGATCTTTCCGGAGAAAAGTGCATTCATATAGTTTGAAAGTGCGCGCATTACATTGATAACCCGTTCAATCTTTTGTCTGTGGATATCTTGGAATTGCATCTTATCCATAATATCCATTGTTACATCATTTCCATCCATCATAGCATTTAAACTTTTTTCGATTGTCTCTATAACTTCTTTGTTTTTTTGGAGTTGCTCATTAAAAGTTTCTACTGTCGGGAACTTACTATGTAACTTTTCAAAAAGATCAATGTTAGATTCTACAACCTCTTTGATAGCATTGAGATTTTCTTCTGTATTCATAAAAGCATCACCGAGCTTTTCTACTTCTTCAAGGATTTCATTTGCTTTTTCTTCAGACTCTTTTGTTACATCATCAAGCTGATGTACTACTTTATTATCATCACTTGGCGGTGGAGGCGGCCACGATTTTGTAGCTTCTACTTTACCATATTCACCATTTTCATCAAATTCTTCTTCATTTTCTACAGCAGAAGATTCTTCGTTTTCTTCAACGCTCTCTTCTTGCCCTTCATCATCCATAGCATCCAAATCACCGTTCATTAAAGCATCTAGTTCTTCTTGAGTCATATCAACTCTCCATTATATAACCATATAAAGTTAAATATTTTTCACTATAATAGCATAAAATCAATAAATAAAGAATAATCATGAAAGTAGATCTCCATAACCATACAACCAGATGTAACCATGCTACGGGAAGTGAAAAAGAGTATATAGAACAAGCGATCAAATCAGGTACAAAATACTTTGGATTTAGTGATCATGCACCTATGGATTTTGACTCTGCATATCGCATGGGCTTTGAGCAGATGGATGAGTATGAAACAACCATCAAAAATCTACAAAATATATATAAAAAAGATATAACAATTCTTTTAGGGTATGAAGTAGATTATCTTCCAAACCATATAGATAAAAGGGTTCTAAACACTGATGTAGATTATCTTATAGGATCAGTTCATTTCTTGGATAAATGGGGGTTTGATAATCCTGAGTTTTTAAACGGTTATAAACAAAGGGATATAGATGAGATATGGCAAAGCTATTTTAGACTTATAAAAGAGATGGCAGATACAAAACTTTTTGATATTGTAGGGCATATAGACCTTATCAAAGTATTTCAATTTTTACCTAAAAAACCGGTTTTGGAATATGCCTCTCCGGCACTTGAAGCGATCAAAGAAGCAGATATGAGCTTAGAGCTTAATGTTGCAGGTTTTAGAAAACCGTGTAAAGAAAGCTACCCCTCAAAAGAGATACTCCAAAAAGCGTATGAGCTTAAAATTCCCATCACTTTTGGAAGTGATGCACACGATCCGCAACAAGTGGCAATGTTTTCAGATGAGATAGAATCTTTGGCAAAAGAAACAGGATACACAGAATGCGTAATCTATAAAAAAAGGAAAAAAGAATTTATCAAATTTTAATCTATACCCATTTTTACACAACTTAATAAACAATTTATCTTATATTAGTATAATTTTCTCATAACTTGCTATAATTTAATAGTAAAACAAAACAATAAGGAATCAATATGGGAAAATACATTGAACTAACAAGTGATAATTTTGAAGCGACAGTAAGTGAAGGTGTTGCACTAGTAGACTTTTGGGCACCATGGTGTGGACCATGTAGAATGATCGCTCCAGTGATCGAAGAACTAGCAGACGAATTTGACGGTAAAGCAAAAATCTGTAAAGTAAACACAGATGAAGAGCAAGAGATTGCTGCAAGATTTGGTATTAGATCTATCCCTACACTTATCTTCTTAAAAGATGGTGAGATTGTAGATCAAATCGTCGGTGCTCAGTCTAAACAAGTTTTAGCTGATAAACTCAACGCTCTTCTTGGGTAAGGGAGTTTAAGTGGCAAGAGGTGGCAAAAGCCTCTTTTCACTTACTACAATTTTTGCTTCTTTTTTTGGTGCAGCACTTATTGCAGGTGCATTTGCATATTATAACTACAAATTTTCACAGTTTAAATTTATCAATTTTCAAGAATTTCATTTTTATACTTCCAGTGATATTTTTCAACCTCAACAAGATAAATACATAGTCATATTTTTCAGCTCAAAAGAGCCAGATGCAGCTAAAAAAATAGCTTCTTTGGACTTGAAAACAAAAATATTAGCAATAGACTACTATAATAACAATATAAAAAGTACCAAAAATGTTGTTTTTTTAAGAGGAGGAACAAATACAAGCTTGAAATTTATTCAACGCTTTAATATTTACGATGAGCCTGCTTTATTTTTTATCAAAAAAGTAAATAAAAACCTCTATAAACAAGACAGTATGGTACGCAAATTTGATACATTAGATACAATGACTAAAAAATATATAAAAGAGGAGTTATAAGATGCTAGATTGTGCAATCATAGGGGGAGGACCGGCAGGACTTACTGCGGGACTTTATGCAACTCGCGGTGGATTAGAAAATGTAGTGATGTATGAAAAAGGACTTCCAGGAGGAGCTATCACACAAAGTAGTGAGATTGAAAATTATCCTGGAGTTACAGGTGATATAACCGGAATGGATCTTATGACCCCTTGGCCCGAGCAATGTATGAAATTTGGTCTTAAACATGAGATGGTTGAAGTTCTTAAAGTCTCACAAGATGGAAAAATTTTTAAAATTCACAGAGGTGATGGAAATATAGATCAAGCAAGAAGTGTTATTGTTTGTACAGGAAGTACACCCAGAAGAGCAGGTTTTAAAGGGGAAAATGAGTTCTTTGGAAGAGGCGTAAGTACTTGTGCCACATGTGATGGTTTTTTTTATAAAGCAAAAGAGGTCGCAGTCATCGGTGGAGGAGATACGGCATTGGAAGAAGCACTTTATCTGGCAAAAATCTGCACAAAAGTATATCTTATACACAGAAGAGATAAATTCCGTGCGGCACCAAACACTATAAAAAGAGTTCAAGCAGCAGAGAACATTGAGATCATACTTAACTCTGTACCAGAAGAAGTATATGGAGATGCTATGGGTGTTACAGGACTAAAAGTTAAAAACAAAGATAACGATATCCG
>Ga0256828_1002562_pt1 | contig 10764 bp, 8 predicted proteins | sample CV88metaG_FD_185993 | JGI IMG/M metagenome (GOLD analysis project Ga0256828, IMG submission 185993) | Hydrothermal vent microbial communities from East Pacific Rise, Pacific Ocean - CV88 | ecosystem: Environmental > Aquatic > Marine > Hydrothermal vents | place: Pacific Ocean: East Pacific Rise... | reverse complement strand
AAATAGATATACTTAATCATGAAGAGATAGACTCTAAAGCACATATGCACTACTCAGAACACAATGCATGTTTTGATTGTAAAATCAGTTTTGACCCACTCGAACCACTCTCTTTTTCTTTCAATTCCCCTAAGGGAGCTTGTAGTGAGTGTGATGGTTTAGGGCTTCGTTATGCACTTGACCAAGACAAAATTATAGACCAAGATTTAAGCATTGAAAAGGGTGCGGTTAAAATTGTGTATGGCTTTAATAAAGGCTATTATTTTACTTTTTTAAAGGGCTTTTGTGAGCATAATAAAATAGATATTACCGTACCATACTCAGAGCTTGAAACACATCAACAAAAAGCAATTTTACATGGAAATATAGATGAAGTGACTTTTCTTTGGAAAAAGCATGAGGTAAAAAGAATTTTCCCTGGGATTATTCGCATCGCTTACGATATGCTCAAAGATGAGAAGGAACTTGCTGATTATATGAGTGAAAAGGTATGTAATATATGTGATTCACATCGTCTCAAACGCGAATCTTTAGCCGTAAAAGTGGCAGGAAAAGGTATAGCTGATCTTTTAGAGATGCCAATTAGCAAAACATATGAGTGGTTTATAGATGAAGAGAATTTTACATATTTCGATACACAAAGTAAGCTAATAGCAGCACCAATACTCAATGAGATTCGTGAGCGTCTCTACTTTTTACATGATGTGGGGCTTGGTTACATCACTCTTGGTCGTGATGCCCGTACCATCTCTGGTGGTGAAGCACAACGTATTCGTATTGCTTCACAAATTGGAAGTGGACTTACAGGTGTTATGTATGTTCTTGATGAGCCAAGTATAGGGCTTCATGAACGCGATACTCTTAAACTTATACGTACTCTGCGTTCACTTCAAGAAAAAGGGAACTCTGTCATTGTTGTTGAGCATGACAAAGAGACCATAGAAAACGCAGACTTTATTGTCGATATTGGTAATGGAGCAGGAAAGTTTGGTGGAGAGGTTGTTTTTTCTGGAACACTAGAGAAGCTGAAAAAAGCGAAAACTTTGACGGCAGATTATCTATATGGTCGTAAAAAGATAGAGTACTTTTACCGTCGTCCTCAAGAGAAGTGGATAGAGATTAAAAATGTAACACTCAACAACATTGAAAACTTAAGTGCTAAAATTCCACTCAATAACTTTGTCTGTATCACAGGAGTAAGTGGAAGTGGTAAGAGTTCACTTATGCTTCAAACACTTCTTCCAACTGCACGTGAGCTTTTAAACCATGCAAGAAAAGTCAATAAGGTAGCAGGTGTAGAGATAACAGGCTTAGAAAATGTAGATAAAGTAATATATTTAGATCAAAGCCCAATTGGGAGAACGCCACGCTCTAACCCTGCAACATATACAGGGGTAATGGATGAGATTCGTAACCTTTTTGCACAAACAAAAGAGAGCCAAATACGTGGTTATACTTCATCGCGTTTTAGTTTCAATGTTAAGGGTGGACGTTGTGAGAAGTGTCAGGGTGAGGGTGAAAATAAGATAGAGATGCACTTCTTGCCAGATATTATGGTGAAATGTGACTCTTGTGGTGGAAAACGCTACAACCAACAAACTTTAGAAGTGTTTTACAAAGGTAAAACAATTGCTGATGTACTAGCTATGAGTGTAGATGAAGCTTATGAATTTTTTGCTCCAATACCAAAGATAAATCTGAAGATGAAAACACTGGTAGATGTTGGTCTTGGTTATATTACTCTTGGACAAAACGCCGTGACACTCTCAGGTGGTGAGGCGCAACGTATTAAACTCTCTAAAGAGTTAAGTCGTAAAGATACAGGAAAAACTCTTTATATCTTGGATGAACCAACAACAGGACTTCATTTCGCAGATGTAGATAGACTCACAAATGTTCTTCATAAATTTGTAGAGCTTGGAAACAGTATGCTTATTATTGAACACAATCTTGATATGATTAAAAATGCAGACTATGTTATAGATATGGGTCCAGAAGGTGGAAGTGGTGGTGGTCTTATCATTGCTGAGGGTTCCCCTGAAGAGTTAGCAAATACTTATGAAAAAACGGGTTCTTACACAGGAGAATACCTTAAAAAAGAACTAGCTTTACATATTTCTTGATTATTGAACATAATCACGATATGATTAAGCAAGAGAACTTCTTTAAAGGAGAAATTATGAAATTATTATTAGCAAGTGTGAGCATCGTGGCACTTATGTTAAGTGGATGTGCTACAGGAGATGGTCCTGAATATGATGGCAATAGTTACAATCAAATAAAACGCTACGATACTGGTGTAGTGGTTGCAGAGCGTGGTGTAATTATAAAAGATGATGGAAGTGGAAAGTTTCTTGGGGCTCTTATAGGTGCAGTTGTTGGTTCTACTGTTGGGCATGGTAATGGTTCTGTTCTCGCTGCCCTTGGTGGTGGTCTTATTGGTGGTTATGCTGGAAATGAAGTGGGTAAAGCCAATGCAAAAGAGTTAACTGTAGAGCTTGATAATGGAGAAAATATTGTTATTGTTGTAAAAGGTAAGAACATTCAAGCTGGTGATAGGGTTCAAATTATTAAAGATGGAAATAAAGTAGCACAAGTCAATAAATTATGATACAATGTTATTATATATTTTAATAAGTGGGTAAGTAGTGAAGAAGTATGAAATTCTTATCGTTGATGATGTTAGCGAAAATATTAAGGTTGCAATTAGCATCTTAAAAAATGATAATTACAATTTTTCTTATGCAACTAATGGGCAGTCTGCTATAGAAATTTTAAAAACAAAACGATTTGATCTTATTTTATTAGATGTAATGATGCCAGGAATTGACGGGTTTCATTTATGTAAGATTATTAAAAATTCTCCAGCTATTAAAGATACCCCAGTTATATTTTTAACTGCAAAAGTAGATATAGATTCTATGACAAAAGGTTTTGAACTTGGGGCAGTTGATTATGTAACTAAACCTTTTCATCCTCAAGAATTAAAATCACGTGTAGCAAATCACCTTGAACTTTATCGTTTTAGAAAAGAGTTAGCCTTAAAAAATAAAAAACTCAATCATGAAATAATAGATGTAAAGAATAAACATTTAACAGATCTTGAAGTTGCTCAAAAAGAGATATTTTACATCTTAGCAGATATTATGGAATCAGATAGTGGTGAGACTGCTTGTCATGTTAAACGTGTTGCTCTTATATCAAGAGAGCTTGCAATTTTAGAGGGGAACCTTTTAGAAGAAGATATTAAGATGATATATCTAGCCGCCCCCCTACACGATATAGGTAAAATACTTATTGATAACACCATATTGCATAAGCCAGATAAATTGACTACCGATGAGTTTAATGTGATGAAAGAACATCCTGCAAATGCAGTAAAAATTTTAAAAACATCAGATAGAAAATTGATTAAAGCAGCAAAAGTCATTGCTTATGAGCATCATGAAAACTGGGATGGTAGTGGTTATCCTCAAGGGCTTAAAGGGGAAGAGATACACATATTTGGTCGTATTGTTGCTATTGCCGATGTTTTAGATGCTTTAACAAATGAACGCTCTTATAAAAAAGCATGGAGTTTTGAAGAAGCAACAAAGTTTATAATGCAAAGTAGTGGAACTAAATTTGACCCACGTCTTGTTTCTTTGTTTGTGAACCATCTAGAAATATTTAAAGAGATTTTAGAGGCTGACAAATGCTCATAGATGTGGATACCACATATCTTTTAGGCTCTTTTGGAGTTGGTGCAGTTTGTAGTGCTCTACTTACTTATGGTATTTTTCATACAAAAAATTCTCAAACAAAAAAATATAAAGAGTTGCTAGAAAAAAAAGAGTCAAAAATTGACACCTTAAGTGCAAAACTCGCAGATGTTCAAAATCAGCTTTCTCAAAGTGGTGGTGTTACAAAATCTACAAGTTTTACTCAAGAGCAAATTAAAAAGATAGAAGATCTTCAAGATTTGTTGAAAAAAGAGCAAAAAAAAGTGCAAGAAGCAAAAATAATTGCACAAGAAGCAACTAAAATTAAGTATGATTTTTTAGCAAATATACGCCATGAAATTCGTACACCTATGAACTCTATTTTAGTCTTTTCAGAAATTTTAAAAACAGAATTAAAAGACAAAACACACCAAACTTATGCAGGAAATATTTTACAATCTGGTCATAGTCTTTTATCTTTACTTGATGAGATTATAGAACTTTCTAATTTACAATCTGGCATGGCTACACTCGATGAAAAAGCAGTTGATATCTCTTTATTGTTTGAAACTATAGTTGAAGAAGAAAAACATCAGGCACAAAAGAAATTTTTGACTTTAAATTTGAGTATAGATGAAGATGTCCCCCAATCACTTATATTAGATGATGTCAAAGTGAAAGATATTGTTGGTAATTTTATTGAAAACGCGATTAAGTTTACAAAGAAAGGTTCTATCGATGTTAGGGTAAGAGCAGATAGAATGAATGTTATTAACAATACTATTAAACTTCTTATTAGTGTAAAAGACACTGGTATGGGGATTGAAAAGAAAAATTTTAAAACTATTTTTGAGATTTTTGATAAAAAAGAAGATGCAAATGCGCTAGAGTTTCAAGGCACAGGACTTGGGCTCTCTATTAACAAAAAAATGGCAAAGCTTATGGATGGAGATATCTTACTTGAGAGTGAACCTTCAAAAGGTTCAACATTCACACTTGTACTCAATAATGTAGAGATTGTACTTGAAAGTGAATGTCATCATGAGTTGGATGATAGTGAGATAGATTTTTCGTTAATTAAACCAGAGGGTGCCAATATTATGATTATTGATGAGCCTCAAGAGAGCAGAGCTGTCGTCATAGATAGCTTTGAGGGTACAAATGTAAAAGTGTACCACTACAATAATCCAAGAGAAGCTATTGAAGTACTTAAAACAAAAGAGATGGATCTTTTATTTGTAGATTTAGATCTTTTAACATCAGATGAGAGTGCCGTTTCAAAAGTGATAGCGAAAATATCTAAAGCCCCTGTAGTTACACTTACATCAAGAGTTTTAAAAGATGTTGTATTTGCAAGTAATGGTGTAAGAGTTGTTGGGCATATTAAAAAACCGATGAGCAAGATAGATCTTTTTAAGATGACATTAAAACTTCTTAACTCCCAAGACTACCTTAAAAAATATAATAAAAAAGAGAGTGCAAAGAATGATTTCTTTAGCTCTATGGATGTAAAAAAAGCAAAAGAGTTTGCAAGCCTTTTAGACAATAAAATAAATATCTATTTTAATGATGCCCAAAAAACAAATGATTTAACAAGCATAAAAGCTTTTGCACAGATGTTACTTGAAATCTCTACTACACATAAGATGCAAGTTTTTATAGATTTTGCAAATGAACTTTTAGAGAAGATAGACCTCTTTGACATAGGGGCTATTTCAAACTTAATGGATGAGTATAAAGTTTTACTAAACTCTCTACAAAGTCAAACATAATTTTTTTTGAGTATAATTACGAAAAAATTATAAAGGCTTTTAATGGCAACATATGTTTTTGGACATACAAGTCCAGATAGTGATTCTATTGTAGGTGCTATCTCTCTTTCATACTTAAAAAATCAACTTGGTGAAGATTGTATTCCTACTCGTCAAGGGGAGATATCTGCTGAGACTGAGTTTATTTTATCTCAGTTTGGGTACGAAAACAAAGTACCAGAATTAAAAACTTCTGTAGCAGGTGAAAATGTTTACCTTATTGACTTTTCAGACAAAGCACAATCTCCTAAAGATATTATGGAAGCGACTATACTTGGTATAGTAGACCATCATAAACTCGGTGACTTAACAACAGATACACCACTAGAGTGTTGGATAAGACCTATAGGATGTTCAAATACAGTTGTTTATGAGATGTTTCAAGCAAACAATGTTGAAATTCCTAAAGATATCGCTGGGATGATGATGCTTGCAATTTTAAGTGATACAGTAATCTTTAAATCGCCAACTTGTACAAAAGTAGATACTAAGGCAGTCAAAGAGCTTGCAAAAATTGCAGGTATAGAAGATTATAAAAAACTTGCTATGGATATGTTTATAGTTAAATCTGCTACTGAGGGTGCAAGTGCAAGAAGTCTTAATACAAGAGACTATAAAGCCTTTGATATGAATGGCAAAAAAGTTGGTGTAAACCAACTTGAGATGATAGATATCTCTGCTCTTGATGAGAGAGTTGATGAGATAATGGCAGATATGAAAGCTATGAAAGAGGAGGAGGGCTTACATACTATGCTTGTACTTCTTACAGACATTATGAAAGAGGGCTCACAACTTTTATGTGTAAGTGATGAACCTCAAAAAATTGAGGCTGCTTTTGATGTTAAACTTGAAAATAATCAAGTATGGCTTGATGGCGTTTTAAGTCGTAAAAAACAGGTTATACCTTTCGTACAACCTCAGTTTAGTTAGTGTAAAGGTAACGCTTAATCTTTTTGGTTGGCGTTTTTACAAATGGGTCAATTTGTTCTACAAATTGAACCATTCTTGAATAAGAAGAGATTTTAGCATTTACTTCTACTCGCATCTCTTCTAAAAGAGTTTCAATTTTTACTTTTACCTGTGCATCTGGTGTATTGTCTGCTTTAAACATTTTATCGACAAGTTCATAATCAAGATGTACTTTAGCGATGAGTTTACCATCCACTCTTTGCATAACTAAAGAGTCTAAAACCACTTCATACTGGTTTATAGTTGCTTCTATCTGTTCTGGGTAGATATTTTCACCACCACTTCCAATAATTACATTTTTACTGCGCCCACTTATAAAAAGGTAGTTGTCTTCATCTAAGTAGCCTAAATCACCAGTTTTAAACCAACCATCTTCCATAACCTCTTTAGTTTGCTCTTCATCTTTGTAGTAGCCAAGCATAACACTAGGCGATTTGACATAAATTTCACCCTCATCTTGCATCTCATCTTGTTTCACTATTTTTACCTCAACACCAACCATTGGTATGCCAGTAGAGCGAAGTTTAATAGGTTCACCCAAACGACCACCTGCTATAAGTGGAGAGGTTTCAGTAAGACCATAGCCTATAATGTAAGGGAAGTTTGCTTCTTTTAAAAACTCTTCAACATAAGGGGAAATTCCTGCTCCACCTATGCCAAAAAAGCGCACTCTCCCTCCAAAAGTTTCTATAAGTTTTTTTCCTGCAATCGCATTAAGCTTTTTTCTTGCAAATGGAATCTTATAAATATTTCTCATAAGAAATGAATCTGTAAATTTTGGGAGTATTTTATTTTTATATATTTTTTCTATAATAAGAGGTACACTTACCATCATTGTTGGTTTAACAATACTAAATGCTTTTAAAAGTACACTAGGTGTTGGCGTTTTATTGATGTAAAATACACTTGAACCATGTAATATGGGAACAATAAGTCCAACGGTACACTCTAGGGTATGTGCAAGTGGTAATATAGATAAAAAGACATCATTAGGTTTAATATTAATGTTTTTGTAGGCACTCATGGCGTTTGTAACAAGATTTTTATGAGAAAGCATAACACCTTTTGAGTGTCCAGTTGTTCCCGATGTGTAAAGAAGTGCTGCCATATCATCCTCTTGAGGAATGGTGTCTTTCATATGTGCAGAGATTTTTTCTATGGAGTTTAGACTTTGTTTGATTTTAGTCATATACCCATGGTTTGTAAACTCATCAAGCTCTTCAAGTGAGTCGAGTTCTATAACAAATTTTAAGTCAGACTTTGAGAGTTCTTCTATGGTTGAGAGATGTTTTTGCGATACAAAAACAGCCTTTGCCTCGGAGTGACGTATAATATGATGAACATCCGAAACATGAAAGTCTGGAAGAACAGGAACAATAACCCCTCCAAAGTAAGTAACAGCAAAATAAGCAACTGCCCAGTTAGGCATATTTTCACTTAAAAGAATTACTTTGTCCCCTTTGGAGATACCATTGTTCTGTAAAAGAGTAATCATCTCTTGTACTTTTGTATGTAACTCTGTATAGTTCATAGGTGTTTGCGATACTTTCGCTAAAACATCATTTTCTCCATAGAGAGAAACAGACCTCTCTAAAAGGGCACGAAGTGTAAAGTTTTCTAAATTTTCATAAGGGTAGTGCATCTCTAATCTCTTTATATAGATATATTTAGTATTATTATACAATAAAAAAGGATATGCTTGAGTAGACGTCATAAAAGTAAACAACCAAAACGCGATACAGTTACATTTACAGCCAAAGATTTTCTTCCAACAACTCGTGAAGAGATGGATGCAAAAGGGTGGGACTACTGTGATGTTATTTTAGTGAGTGGCGATGCATACATAGATTCTCCTTTTATTGGTGTTTCTATGGTTGGGCGTATGCTTGAGCGTATGGGCTATAAAGTGGGGATGATAGGGCAACCTGACATAAAATCTCCTGATGATATTATGCGACTAGGTGAGCCTCGACTTTACTGGGGTGTAAGTGGTGGCAGTGTTGATTCTATGGTAAGTAACTATACTGCAACTAAAAAGTTTAGAAACTCAGATGATTATACTCCAGGTGGAAAAAACAATAAACGTCCAGACAGAGCTTTAAGTGTATATTGTAATCTTATTCGCCGTTACTTTAAAAATACTGTACCTCTTGTTCTTGGTGGTATTGAAGCTTCTCTTCGTCGTACATCGCATTATGATTACTGGTCAAACAAGCTTAAAAAACCCATACTTTTTGACTCTAAAGCAGATGTGATGATTTATGGGATGGGGGAGATTGCCTTAGAACAACTTACTCGTGCCATAGATGAGAAACGCGACTATACTGACATACGAGGTATCTGTTACATCTCTAAAGAGCCTGTATATGAGTATATTCAACTTCCAAGTCATCAAGAGTGTTTAGATGATAAAGAGAAGTACATAGACCTTTTTGATGACTTTTATGATAATAATGACCCCATAAGTGCAAATGGCTTGTGTCAACCCGTAGACACTCGCTACCTTATACAAACTCCGCCTTGTGATTACCTAAACGAAGATGAGATGGATGCAAACTCTAACTTACCTTTTACAAGAGAGTTGCACCCTTACTATGCAAAAGAGGGAAAAGTAAAATGTCTTGAGACTATTAAGTTCTCTATTATGACGCATCATGGGTGTTGGGGTGAGTGTAACTTTTGTGCTATTGGTGTACATCAAGGGCGAACCATTCGTACCCGTTCAGAAGACAACATACTTGCAGAAGCAAAAGATTTTAACAAGTACAAAGACTACAAGGGGATTATCTCTGATGTTGGAGGTCCTACAGCAAATATGTATGGTTATGAGTGTGGAAAAAAACTCAAACTTGGTACTTGTGACCATATGAAGTGTGTAGATGCTGAAAGACTCTGTAAAGTGATGAAGGTTGATCATAGTAGAAATATTAATCTTTTACGTCAGGTGCGACAAGTTGAGGGTGTAAGAAAAGCATTTGTAGCGAGTGGAGTAAGATACGATCTTATTACAGCAGATAAAGAACATGGTTACTCTTACTTAAAAGAGATGGTACATAACCATATATCTGGACAGATGAAAGTTGCACCAGAACATACACAACAACATGTTTTAGAACTTATGGGAAAACCTGGAAAGCAAACACTTGTAGACTTTAAAAAGATGTACGATAAACTCAATAAAGAAACAGGTAAAAAGCAGTTTTTAACTTACTACCTTATAGCAGCTCACCCTGGATGTGAAGAGAAAGATATGCATGAGTTAAAGCGTTTTACAACAGAAGAGTTACAAATGAACCCTGAACAAGCACAAGTATTTACTCCAACACCATCAACATACTCAGCTGTAATGTACTACACAGAGTTAGACCCAAAAACTCGCAAAAAAATCTTTGTAGAGAAAGATACAAAACGTAAAGAGAAACAAAAGCAAATAGTTGTGAAAAAAGACAGCTTTTGTAGTGGGTTTGCTTCTTAATAATTTACAAAGTATTACAAAAATATTACCTTAAGAAAAGTTGTTCTATAATAAAGAAAAAAGGACAACTAATGCATACAATTACACTAAAGTCTGATGATACATTTTACAATACATTGGAAGAGATGGTAAAAAACCTACATACAACAAAAAGTGACCTAATCAGAAAAGCAGTTGTTTACTATAAAGATGCCTTAGAAAAAGAAAGACTTAAAGAGCAAATTAAAAATGCTTCTTTCAAAGTAAGAGAAGAAAGTCTTAAAATATCTCAAGAGTTTGAAACAACTGTAAACGATGGTCTATAATGTTTCAAAAAGGTGAAATATACTTAGCTAAACTTAATCCTAAAAAAGGAAATGAAGTTGGCAAAATAAGACCTGTTTTAATTTATCAAACAGATGTTTTAAATGAGTGTGGACACCCTACAACTATAATATTACCTATATCAACAATTTTGATAGATGATGCTTACCCTTTAAGATACAGAATTACAAAACGAGATAATTTAGAAAAAACAAGTGATGTCTTATGTGACCAAATAAGAGCATTAGATAATCAAAGAATCTTAGAAGGTTTACTTACAAAACTTTCTTATAAAGAGATGCTTAAAATTGATAAGCAAGTCAAACTTGTATTAGATATAGAAGTTTAAAATGCTAATAAAACCTCGTAGCCAATACAATACAAAGAAAAGCTTATCAAATAAGCAAAAACATGGTATTGATTTTGAAGAAGCAAAGCTTCTTTGGAATGATGATAAAATGGTTGAAATCAAAACATCTTATGAAGATGAAGAAAGATTTATCAA
>Ga0256828_1002559_pt1 | contig 10775 bp, 6 predicted proteins | sample CV88metaG_FD_185993 | JGI IMG/M metagenome (GOLD analysis project Ga0256828, IMG submission 185993) | Hydrothermal vent microbial communities from East Pacific Rise, Pacific Ocean - CV88 | ecosystem: Environmental > Aquatic > Marine > Hydrothermal vents | place: Pacific Ocean: East Pacific Rise... | reverse complement strand
TAGTTTTAGTTAAGTATTATTTTGATAAAAATATAACAAAAGCAAAACTTTATAATGATGAAATTTTAAAAATAGATAAAAATAATAAAAAAGCTATAAATAATGATAAAAATATTAAATTAAAAGAGCAATTATTTAAACTTACAAATAAAGAAAATATTGATAAGTTTTACCAAACTTTATATTTTAATAACAAATATGAAAAGATAAAAAAATTAGATAAGTATCTAAAAGTTATATCAAGTGATTATCCTAAGTTAATTACTGCTAGAATCTATTTATGGGATGGTGATTATAATACAGTAGGAAAATTATTAAAATTAGTAAAAGACCATGCTAATTTAAATTATGTAGAATTAAAAGCATATTATTGTTATTATAAAGGTTATTATAAATGTGCAAAAAATAATTTTTCTATTCTTTATAATGCTACAGGTAAATTAGAATATGGATATAAACTTATTGATAGTTTATTATATTTAGGTGAAAATGATAGAGCATATAAATTTATAAATGCTTTGTTAAAAAGATATAAAAATGATAAAAAATTATTAGATTATCAAAAAACTTTAAAAGTAAAACAAGAAAGTAGATTAAATCAATTAAAAAAACAGTATCAAAAAACAGGAAAATTTGAAGATTTACAAAAGTTAGTATATTTACTTTTAAATAATAATCAAAAAAAAGATGCTTATAAATTATTACAAGAATACATCAAAAAAAATCCTACAGATATAAATGCTAAATATTGGTATGCTACATATTTATCATGGGATGGAGATAATACAAAAGCTTTAAAAATATTAGAAAATATTGTAACTGACAATGATTATAAAACAAAATTATTGATGGCTAAAATATATTCATGGGATGGGAATTATGATAAAGCTATAAATTATGCGAATGATGTAATAATCAATTCTCAAGATAAAAACTTAATATTAGAAGCTAAAGAATTAGAAGGTTTAATATATTATTGGCAACAAGATTATGAAATGGCAAAACCTATTTTAGAAGAGGTATTAAAACAAAAAAATTCACAAGATGTTAAAGAAGCTTTAATGGTAATAAATGGAAATTTAAAACCTTTAATTGAAAAATATAAAAAACTATATCAAAAAGATATTACAAATTTAGATTATATTTTAAGAATTGCAGAGTATTCTCAAAAAATAGGAGATATTGATACAGCTATTGAGTTTTTTGAAAAATACTATAATTTAAAACCTACAAATCTAACAGTAGCTCATACATTAGCTAAATTATATTTGCAAAAAAAAGATTATTATAAAGCATTTAGTTATTATGAATATTGGGCATATACAAAAGGTGATGTGAAAAGTTTATATGAATTAGCAAAAGATTATTATTATGCTGGTTATTCAAAGTCTTCTTTAAATGTAATAGCAGATATTTTAAAAATAAAACAATACAAACCTGCTCTTAAATTAAAAGCACAAATTTTAAGATATTCACCTAAATTCACACAAAATAATGATTCAAAAACAATAAATGATGTATTTGCTGAAAAAAATTCTAAACTTTTAGAAGTGGCAAATAGATTATATTTTAATGGATTTTATTATGATGCAAGTTTATATTATAAGGAATATTTGTTAGATAATCCAAATGATGTAGAAATTAGAGAAAGATATGCTTATTCATTAGAGTTTTCAAATGAATTTAAAAAAGCTGGAGGCGAATTTTTTCTACTTACATGGAATAAAAAAGATTGTAATACTTTATATCATTATGGATATAATTTAGAAAAAAGTGATAAGAAAAAATTAGCAAAACAAGTTTATCAAGAGGCTTTAAGTTATGCTATAAAACCAGCACCCAAGTTTATAGTTGATTTTATCAATGATTGGAAAAAAGCTTGGGAGAGTCAAGATATAAATAATTATAAAAAATTTTATGATGATAAATATAAAAATGATAAAGTATGGGTTATTAGAAAGCAAGCTATTTTTGATAGAGTTAAATTTATATCTTTATATTTAACAGATATTAGTATCTTAAAACAAACAAAAAAGAATAGTTATGATTTTTATGAAGTAAGATTTTGGCAACAATATAGTACAAATAAAAAAATAGATAAAGGATATAAAACATTAGTTTTAAAATGTAAAGATAAAAAATGTGTAATTTATAAAGAAAGATGGCACAAAGGTAAATATATACCAGTTGATTATCAATGTCAAAAAAATATAAATTTAAGGTTAAAAAATATTGATAAAACTCCAGTAAATTTGAATAACAGTTTTAAAAAAAAAAATTTAATTAAAGATGGTATTACAAAAGGTGGAATTGTTATTGTAGATAATGTTAAAAGACCTTTGATATCTGAAACAGAATCGTTGGCTTTATTTGATATAAATATTACAAAAAAGTTTTCTATTTTAAAAGGGAATTTAAATTATCAAGCAAATGATAATACAAGATGGCATAAAATAGGAGTTTTAGGATATTATTATGAAGATAAGCCTCAAATGAAAGAGATTGATTATGGTTTATTTTATGAAAATAATAAAATTTATATAGATGCAAAGAAATGGAAATTATGGCAATTTGAAAATGTAAGAAATGGTAAATATTTTACATTTCATTATAAATATAATAATAAATTCACTTTTGGTGCTGAGTTAGGGCAATATGAAGGTTTTAGTTATTTATATCCATATGTAGAGTATCAAAGTAATTGGAATTATAAATATTACCAATCAGTAACAGGTAAAGATATGAAAAGTTTTTGTGCTGTTGATAATCATTTAGTTACACACCATTTAATCGCATCAAAATATAAAGGAATAAATACAAAATACAAAAAGGAATTAACAGATGAATGGTATAGCGGTGAAATTTCAAAAATAGATAGTAATATAGTTTTAACTCCACAATTTATGTATAGATTTAAAAAAAAGCATAATCTAAAAGATATAGAATTTTATTATTATGCTAGTGGATGGTATCAAGCCAATAGTGCTACAACTGAGTGTTATTATTCACCAGATTTTTATGATTCTACTTTTTTAGAGATACATCCTGTATATAAAAAATTAGAATTGATAGGCAAAGTTGGTTATTCTTTTTATACAGATACATTTTTGTATAGTTATGGATTTGATTTTGATGTGAATTGGTTAAATATGGGATGTATGAAAAATCATTCATATAAAGATGGTGTTAATGGATATTGGTATGAAGAGTGTTATTTAAAAGCAGGAGTTGAATGGTGAGAATTTTAATATTTCTTTTATTAGGTGCAGCTATTGGAATATGGTATGTTTGGAGTTTTTATGATATACAATTTGTATATGATAGTTTTCAAAATATGTTTTTTAAATTTTCTATTATTATAGTTGCATTTTTTACATTTTTAGTTATTTTTAGATATATTGCTTTTATATTTTTTTCTATTATTAAAACAGCACAAAAAACAGCATCTTTTAATTTAGTAAATAAAAATTTTAAACCAAGAGTTACTATTATTTTACCAGCTTATAATGAAGAAGTAACTATAGCTACATCTATAAAATCATTAGTACATCAAACATATAAAAATTTAGAAATTATTATTATGGATGATGGAAGTAAAGATAATACTTATAAAATAGCTAAAAAGTTTGAAGGTAATTTTAATGGAAAAACTATTAAAGTATTAACTAAAAAAAATGGTGGAAAAAGTAGGGCATTAAATTTTGCTATTGAAAGAAGTAGTGGTGAATTTATAATGTGTGTAGATGCTGATTCAAAGTTAGAACCAGATGCAGTAGCTTTAATGGTAAAATATTTTCAAGATCCAGAAATTAGTGCAGTAGCTGGGAGTGTATTTGTAAGTAATAGAGATAATATTCTTACAAAACTTCAAGCACTTGAATATATTGAGGGTTTAAATATGGTAAGAAATGGGCAAGCTTTTTTAAAACTTGTAAATATTATACCAGGTCCTATTGGGATGTTTAGAAAAAGTGATATTTTAGAAGTTGGTGGGTATGCACATGATACTTTTGCTGAAGATGCCGATTTAACACTAAAACTAATACAAAAAAATCGTAAGATTGATTTTGAACCAGAAGCTGTAGCTTATACAGAAGCTCCAGATGAACTTTTAGATTTATTAAAACAAAGATATAGATGGACTAGAGGTATTTTACAAGCTATTAGAAAACATAGCCATCATCTTTTTAGTTTTAAAAATTTCAACTTTACTTTTGTTTTGTGGTATATGTTGTTTGAAGCAATATTTTGGCCTTTTATGGACCTTTTTGCTACAATGTTAATGATTTATATATCTGTTTCACAAGGTGTAAATACATTACTTATTTTTTGGTGGTCGCTATTTTTAGTAGTCGATATTGCTGGAGCTTTATATTGTATTTTAATTACAAATGAAACTAAAAGTTTGGCTTTTTATGCATTTTTTTATAGGTTATATTTTATTGCTATTATCAATATGGCAAAAATATTTGCAACGATTGAAGAATGGTTTCAACTTGAGATGAGTTGGGGTAAATTGGATAGAAAAGGAGGAATATAATGAATTTTATTGCATTTTTAAGTTTTTCAGTATTAGTTATTATTATTTTAACATTAGTATTTGGAGTGGTTGCTTATTTTCTTTATAAAATGAGAGAAAGACAAAGAAGAAAAGGAAGTGATGTAATTACTTATGAAGAATTAAGAGAAGAAGAGGGTAGAAAGTACTTATTTATTGATGAGGTGAATTTAAAATGAAACATTTTATTGTTTTAATAATAAGTATAGTCTCTTTATTTGCAAAAGCATATATTTTAAATTCAGATGTAAATAAAGATAGGTATAAAGAATTAAAACTAGATATTTGGACTTATAATGATAATTTAAAAATTTTACAAAAATTTATCATAAAAAAAGGATTTGAGTGTGAAATTATTTCTGAAAATGATTTAGATAAGTTAAAAAAAGGAGATGTTTTATTTGTTATCGATAGTTTTGCTATATCTCAAAAAGCACAAAATCAAATTAAAAATTTTGTATCAAATGGAGGAAAAATAGTTTTTAATTTTAAAAGTGCTTTTTTAAATGAAAAAGGTAAATTAACAAATAAAACATTTTTAGAGGAGATTACACATTTAAAACAAATAGCTTATGGAATAGCACCTAAAGATAATGTTTTTTTTGTAATCCAACATTTATTATCACCTATTAAGATAAAAGATGCAAAAAGATTAGAGATTAGTTTATATGATACTATTCCTTTATTTAAAGGTAAAATTCCTGATTTAGAATTTGTAAATTATTCTATTACAGAACCTTTAATACATAATAAAAAACCATTACCTAGTGGTATTTTATGGGATGGAAAATATAAAAAAGGGGGATGGATATATTTTTCTTTCCCTTTTTATGTATTTTCAAGTAAAGATAGATTAAAAAATGGATGGCAAAGTGTAATTGATTCTATAATTGATTATAGTTTAAAAGATGTAGCTATTGTAAAATATCCATATTTAAAATATGATAAGATGACTTTTGTATCAGAAGATACGGAATATAAATATGTAAATTTTTTAAATTTTATAAATGCTTTAAAAAAATATGATGTAAATGGTACAGCTTTTTGTGTAGGAAGACTTGCTAAATTACATCCTGAACTTATGAAACAAGCAGGACGTTTAAAGTTTTTAGAAATAGGAAGCCATAGTTATTCACATACAAAACTTATAGATCAACCTAAAGAAGAATTATCAAAAGTAGAAATAAATGGAAATAATAAATTATTACAAAAATTATCAAATCAAGAAATAGTTGGTTTTAGGCCACCAAGAGAAGAAACAAATAATAAACTTATAGATGTAATGGAAAATAGTTCTTTAAAATATGTATTAGCAAAAAATTTAGGTCAATTAAAACCAAAATATATTGGGAAACTGATGTTTTTATCTAGAATAGGTACTGATGATTATCAGTATTTAATGGAACTTGATTGGAATAGAACACAAATAATAAATAAAATGAAACAAGAAGTAGATTATGTTACTAGTTTAAATGGTTTATATACTATGAGTACCCATACTCATTTAATGTGTTATAAAAGTAATGTAAAAATGCTTGAAGGTTTACTTAAATATATACATGAAAAAAAATATCCTATGTTAAAAGGTGATGATATAGTAAAATTGATATATCAAGTAGATAATATTGATATTAAATTTACTAAAATTTCACAAGGATTAAGTATTGATATTAAAAATAGATTAAATACAAATATAGATGAGTTTATATTTAGAATCTATTTTTTAAATCAAGGTTATAATAAGATTAGGTGTGCATTAAAAACAAAACTTATTAAATATAATGATAATTATATAGATATAAAAGTTTTTCATATTAAAGCAAATCAAAAATTTAATTTAATTTTGGAGAAATAGATGTTTTTATTTTTATTTATCCCTTTTTTGCTATTTAGTGGAGTTAAAGCTAATGAATTAAATGAACTTTTTGAATTTAGTAAGTTAGTTTTAAATTCACCAAAACAATCACAATTAAAATTTAGTGATTTTAATATAACTAGGTGTGAAAGAGAGGTAGATTTAAATATATCAAATGAATTAGATTATGCAAAATATAGATATTATAATAATGATTTAGGTATCTCTTTTGATGTAGGTGGTAATATAAATGATAATAGTGGAAAAAAATCTTTATATGCAGGTTTTACCTGGAGGGTGTTAAATGATGGTGTATGGGAACATCAAAATAAAGCAGATATTATCTCTTTAGAAAATAGACTGAAAAAATTAGATAATAAACATATAAATACCTCTTTTGTATATTTTAATGATTATAATTTTATTATCTATTTTTATAATAAAAAAAAGATAGAATTATTAGATAAATATTTAACTTTTTTAAACTTAAAATTAGATATTTTTAAAAAAAGATATTTTTATCATCAAATAAACTTAGAGAAATTATTACTTATCAAACAAAATATTCAAGATATTAAAAATTTACAAAATAATTATAAAAATTATAATAAAAAAGTGATTTGTAAAAATAATATAAGTGGAGATATACCAACTTTTGATTTAAATTATCAAAAAATATTAGATGTAATTCAAGATAAAGCAAAAAGAAAAAATCATGTTAAAATTCGATTAAAAAATGAAATAATTGATAAAAAGTATGATAGACTAAATGATTGGACATTGAATTTATATGCAAATAGAGAACTTTTAGATGATAAAGGTGATAATTTTGGTTTTAAAGTAAGTATCCCTTTATTTAAAGACCCATCAGAACTTAGAGTATTAGAAAAATTAAAAACTTATTCAGATGTGGAAGAAAATAAAGTTAGATTATTTTTATATTTGCAAAAAAATTATTATGTATTTAGATATAAACTTAGTGATTTAATTAAAATGAAATTTAAACTAGCATATGTAACAGCACAGTTAAAAAGAGCAAAACTTAGATATGCTTTTAAAATAGGAAATGACAATTTAGATAGAATTATTAGTAATATAGATTCTTTATTTGCTATAAAATTACAATTATTAGACATTAAACAGCAATTATTACTTCAAGCATATAGTTTATTGTATAATCTTAATCTAGATTTTGAAGATAAATATATTAAAAAAATAAAAGTGGATACAGATTTGAAATTAAGAAAAGGAAATAGAAGTTTATATATTTGGGCTAATGGATTTAAAAAATATGATAATAAAATTTTAATTGAATTATGTAAATTGAAAAATATAAAAACTGTATTAGTTTCAGTATCAAAGAATCAAAATTTTGATAAATTAGAAAATTTTATATATTTAGCTAAACTCAATCATATAAATATACAATTTTTAATAGGAAATAATAGTTGGATTTATCCAAAAAATAGGTCTAAAATAGATAAAAAATTAAATTTTTTAAGAAAATATGATAATTATGTAATTCATTTAGATATAGAACCACAAGCTATGCCTAATTTAAAACATAATAAAGAAAAATATCTTAAAATGTATTTGGATATGTTAGAGTACATTCATACAAATTATCCAATGTATAAAATAAATATTGCAATTCCTACATATTATCCATTAGAATATGTTATTAAAATGGCTGAATATGTCGATAAAATATACTTGATGGCTTATGAGTATAAAGATATTGAGCATTTGATTAGAAAAGTAAATAAATATAAATTTTTAAGCCATAAATTAGTTACTGTATTTAATTGTAAAGAGTTTAAAAATGAGTATGAATTAGAGTCGAATATTGATAAGTTTATCGAAAAAAGTGGTTATAAAAATATAGGTTTACATAATTTAAAAGAGTATATAAAGGTATCCCAGTGAAATTACATAATAATAAAAATATTATGAGGGGAAAAGAGGGAGCACCAAAACCAGAAAAAGCTATAGATGTTTTTAGAAGTGTATATTATTTATTATTGATAAGTTTATTATTATATATTACTTATTATTTTATTTTAAGACAAGTAGAAATTAAAGGAGAAGGATTTGTTAGTTTTGATATTTTAAAAATAGAAGCACCTTATAGTGGCAGGATTAGTGATATAAATATAACTAATAAAATCCAAAAAAATCAATTTTTATGTAATATAGAAGAAAGGATTAAAAATTCAGTACCAAGTACAAATATTACACAAAATAAAGTTCAATATACACAAGCATATTTGAAACTATTAGATTTAAAAGCAAAATACAAAGTTACGAAAGAGGAATATTTAGTTGCTAAAAAAGAACTGAAAAAATTGGAATCTTTAAGAAGTTTAGAATTGTATAATCCAAATGAAATAGTTTATACAAATACTAAAAATAAAGTAGATAAATTAAAAATTTCTTTAGAACTTTTAAAAACACAAATTGAAGCATATAAAAAATTACCTTTAATGATAAAAAAAACTATTACAAAAGTTGATATCCCGTTATTTAGTTTTATAAAGCATAAAGTTTATTCACCAATAGATGGTAAATTATTACAAACTTTAGAAAATAATAGTGTAGTAAGAGTTGGAGATGTCATTTTTACAATACAAACAAATAAAAATCTCAAAATTATTGGATATTTTTCACAAAAATATATTGATGAATTAAAAAAAGGGGATAAAGTCAAAATAATTTTACCTGATGAAACTGAAAAAGTAGGATATATAGTATCTGTTAGTATTGATAGTGTAAATGTGAATTTTAAAACTATGCAAAAATTAAAAATAACTATTATGCCAAAAGATAAAGATGTGAAATTTTGGGAAAAATATAGTTTATTAAGGCTTAAAATAAGGAAGTATAAATGGTATTGATAGATAATAATAGCGATTTAAATGCATATAAAAATGAAAATTGTTTTATTATCAAATATGAAAATGATAAATTATTAAACGATATTTTATTTAAAATTAAAAAATCAAAAGATGTAGAAATTTATGCAAAACCTATTTTACTTTTTAATGAATATGATAAAAATATAGATAATTATTTTGCCCATAGTGTAGATAAAGTGATAGATTCTAATTATTTTCATCATGAAGAATATAATAAAGATGTTATGATATCTAATATCATAGGTAAAGTTAATTTATTAAAACATAATGAAGTTGATGATGTTGATTTGTCTTTTAAGATTTTAAGATATTTATATGCAAGAGGAGAAAGGTTAACTCCTTATCAAAGCATAAATAATAAATATGGATTTTCATACCCTAAAATTGACCATATGCTTAGTGAAGAAGGAGATAATCAATTATTCGAATCACTAGATTATTTATCAAATCAAAGGTTAATTGAGCCAATTTTTTATGATAAATGCCATTTTTGTGCTGAATGCTATAGTGCTTTTTTAAATTTTAAGGAAGTTTGTCCTAGATGTTTTAATGCAGATTTAAAAAATGAGCCTTTATTACATCATTTTGAATGTGCTTATGTTGGACTTGAGAGTGAATTTAAACAAGGAAATAAATTTATTTGTCCTAAATGTGATAAAGAGTTATTTCATATTGGAGTAGATTACGATAAACCATCTATGGTAAATACTTGTAAAAAATGTGGATATGAATTTCAAGATGCACTAATACAAGGGAGTTGTTTTCATTGTAGAAGTGTTTTTGATGTAGATAATTTGATTTTAAGAGATGTATATGAATATGAACTTACTGTTTTATCTGAAAACTCAGCATTATTTGGATTTAAAAATATTTTTAGTTCTATTTTAGAAGATAATTTAGATATTTTACCACCAAAGATATTTAATAGATATATGGAAATTGAATTAGCAAGAATAAAAAGATATAAAAAAACAGTATCTACTTTAGTAGCTATAAATTTAAGTGATATGAATAAAATTTATCAAGATGCTAATAGTTTAGAGAGTATAAAAAATATTTTTACTCAAATTTCTGAAGTGATACAAAACTTTTTAAGAACTACAGATTTAATTACATCTTTTAATGATGTAATGTATGGAGTATTACTTGTAGAAACTCCTTTAGATGGAGCAAAAATAGCTACTTCTAGATTAAAAGCAGAAATAGAAGAACTTTTAGAAGTAAATATTAAAAAAAAGTATGATATTGAAATAAATTTAAAAGAGATGACTCAAGATAGTGAAATGACTGATTTAATGGAGTTTTTTGAATAATGTTTAATTTATTAGATGATTATGTTAATTTTTTAAATTCTATTGATTTAGTAACATTTTTTACTATGTTTTGGCATTTTTTTATATTTGAATTTTCTAAGTATGTAGTTTTATTTTTTGTAGTTTTTGCTTAT
>Ga0256828_1002558_pt1 | contig 10779 bp, 11 predicted proteins | sample CV88metaG_FD_185993 | JGI IMG/M metagenome (GOLD analysis project Ga0256828, IMG submission 185993) | Hydrothermal vent microbial communities from East Pacific Rise, Pacific Ocean - CV88 | ecosystem: Environmental > Aquatic > Marine > Hydrothermal vents | place: Pacific Ocean: East Pacific Rise... | reverse complement strand
AACAGAGATTTTTCTGCACCTATCATTATAGAACAAGAAGATGTTGCATATGCTTTTTTAATGAAGTACGATACCAACAGTTTTACCCAGTATGAAGCAGCTCAAAATTTTGCAGTAGATACTTTAGAATCTATGATGAAGGGTGCTGAGATAGATGAGGAGTATATAGAGGCTTATGGTCATCTCATAGAGTTAGATGTAGATCTTTCATATAAGGCACTTTTGCTCGAACTTCCAAGTATATCTACTCTTATGCAACGCCAAGATGAAGTGGATTTTGAACCACTTTATGAGGTGAAAGAGAAACTAGAAAAAGAGCTTGCACAAAGATACAAAACTAAACTTGTGTCAATATATAATGAGTATCACCAAGCAAATAATGAAAAAGTAGATGCCCTTAGTATCTCTTATAGAGCTATAAAAAATAGAGTATTGCGAATACTCTGCTCTTTAGAAGACAAGGAGTTTATTGAACTTGCATATAAGCAATATGAAGAGTCATTAACAATGACAGATAGAATAGTGGCCTTAGATATTTTAGAAAATAGCGACCAAACTTTAGCTAAAAAAGCACAAAAAGATTTCTATGAAAAGTATAAGAACGATACACTTGTAATGAATAAATACTTTGCCATTTTAGCTGCTTCACAAAGAGAAGGAACACTTAGTAGAGTGAAAGCTTTACAAAGTGATGAGGTGTATGATGAAAAGGTACCAAACTTAGTGCGTTCACTTATTGGAGTGTTTGCAAGAAATTATAAACACTTTCACGCAAAAGATGGTGAGGGTTATACTTTTGTTGCAGATAAGATAATAGAGATAGATAAAATAAACCCACAAATGGCATCTGGGCTTGCTGGAGCATTTAAAATTTGTGATAAAATGAATAAATATAATAAAAGTGTGATAAAAGAGCAATTAATACGTGTAGTTTCTACACAGTCTCTTTCAAAAAATACATTTGAAATAATAAATAAAATACTAAAAAAAGATTAGATTGTATTTTTACGACTAGCTTTCAACACCTAAAATAGGGGTTTTGAAAGTAATATAAATTCATTTTATGTATACTATAAGTATATGAAATTATTATATGTGATACAATTGTGATAAATTAGTGATAAAGTTACTTTAGAACTTGAATTAGAGGATAAATATATGGCAAGATTAGTTGTTTTAGGTGGTGGTGTTGCGGGTCATACGACTGCTACATTCGCTGCAAAATGGTTAGGCTCAGAACATGAAGTTGTTGTAGTAACACCAAACTCAAAATGGAACTGGATTCCATCAAATATTTGGGTAGGTGTTGGAGAAATGAGTAAAGAGGAAGTTACTTTTGATTTAGCTCCTGTTTATAATAAAGCTGGAATTACTTTTTACCAAGCAAAAGCAGTTTCACTTAACCCTGAGGGGAATGAATCAAGTGATAAGCCTTTTGTTACTATAGAGTATACAGAAGCTGGTAAAGCTGGACAAAGTGAAACAATAGAATATGATTATATTGTTAATGCTACTGGACCAAAATTAAATTTTGATGCAACTCCAGGTCTTGGTGATGGTAATGGTCAAATGGGTAACAATACAGTTTCTGTATGTACTGCTGATCATGCTGTTCATGCTTCTCATGAGCTTGCTAAATGTATTGAAAAGATGAAGGGCGGAACTCGTCAAAAATTCTTAATCGGAACAGGTCATGGTATGTGTACATGTCAAGGTGCTGCATTTGAGTATATTTTCAATATTGAACATGAACTTAACAAAGCTGGCGTTCGTGAGATGGCAGATATGAAATGGATCTCAAATGAGTCATTTTTAGGTGACTTCGGTATGGGTGGACTTCATATGAAAGTTGGAGGATATGTAGTATCTTCAAAACTTTTTGCTGAATCACTTTTTGCTGAGCGTAATATTGAGTGGCTTATTGGTGCTCATACTGCTAAGGTTGAAGCTGGAAAAGTTGGGTATGAATTACTTGATGGTACTATGGGTGAAGAAGAATTTGACTTTGCAATGCTTATTCCACCATTCGCTGGTGTAGGAATTAAAGCTTATGGTAAAGATGGTGAAGATATCACTTCTACTGTTTTTGCTCCAAATGGCTTTATGAAAGTTGATGCTAACTATGGTGCTGGTGCTTATGAAAACTGGAAAGCATCTGATTGGCCAAGAACTTACCAAAATCCAACTTATTCAAATATGTTTGCTGCTGGTATTGCTTTTGCACCACCACACATCATCTCAAAACCAATGAGTTCTCCAAATGGAACACCAATTAATCCAACACCACCAAGAACTGGTATGCCTTCAGGTATCATCGGTAAAGCGGTTGCTCACTCTGTATGTGATTTAATCAAAAATGGTGAAAATGCTCATTTACATGAAGCTTCAATGGCTGAAATGGGTGCTGCTTGTGTTGCTTCTGCTGGTAAAGGTGTATTTACAGGTACTGCTGCTGCAATGACTGTTTACCCTGTTGTTCCTGACTTTGAAAAATACCCAGGAACTGGCCGTGATACAGATTACACATTTGGTGAAATCGGTCTTGCTGGACACTGGATTAAACATATTTTACATCACCTGTTTATCTACAAAGCAAAACTTAATCCGGGTTGGACTCTAATCCCAGAATAGAGACAAAAGAATAAATAAAAGGAAAAATAGAATGAAAAAAGAAGAATTAAACTTTGAAAAAACTGATCAGTTTACACTTACAATGATTCCAGGTTCTTTTGCAAGAAAAATGAGAACTTGTGTTATTTGGCAGTTTATTAGATTTGTTGCTATTAACATCAAGATGATTATTGTTGTTGGTAAAAGTCACTAATATATAAATAAGAAGCTCTTTATAGAGCTTCTACCCTCCTCCAAACAAGGTATTATTCCACATGATAAAAGATATAGTACAATACCCCTCTGCACTTAGTGTTGAATATGCAACAGATGTAAGAACTTTTAATGAGAATTTATTTGCTTTGATAGATGATCTTAAAGATACTATGAAAGAAAATAATTTAACTGGATTAGCTGCCTTTCAAATAGGAAGCTACTATAATGTAGTTGTTGTAAAAGATGACAATGGAGAGTTTTTAGAGCTTATTAATCCACGACTTATTAGTCATAATGGTTCTGTAACTACAGAAGAGACTACAGCATATTACCCCGGTAAAACAGCTCCTATTAAGCGCTATGAAAACATAAGCATAGTGTATCAAGATAGAGATGCAAATGATAAATCACTCAAGGCGAGTGGAGATTTAGCAATTACTATACAGCGAAAAATTGATTATACTTTTGGAGCTACATTTATTCAGAGAATGGATAAAGAGCAAAAGGAGAGATTTGAGCTTTCTTTAGAGTATGGAGTGGATGTGGGAACTGCAGATTACTGCCCTACAACATTTAAACGCGATAAAATAATTACAGTCATTAATGTGGGAATGCTCATTATGCTTGTAAATTTCATCGTATCGTTTTTTATCTCTGATACTTCACTGCTTAACACAATGTGGGAGTATCAGCTATATGGCTCTTATGGCGTTTTAGCTTTAAATATTGTGTACTTTTTCTATGCACAGTACGAAGGCAAACAATATACTTCTTGCACATCGTGCCAAATTGGAAATATTATTGGAACAGCAACTATTTCGCTTATAAAGCTTAGTGTTTTAATGTCTCTTTCTTACTTTTTTTTGCCTCCTAGTTAGGGATTATATATGAACTATAAAATCCCAACACTTATTAAAACACAAAATATATTTATAGATTCAAAAGAAAATATTCTAAAACAATGGGTCTCGTATGAGTCTCCAAAACAGATACTTCAACTTCATAAAATTGATGAAAAATATTTTGTTGAAAAATATGCAAGTGGTGTTTTTGATTACTTTATGGGTGTTATTGCGGGTAAAGTTGAAATTGGAAATTGTCCAGTGATGCAAGAGTTCCTTGTATATTTAAAAAATAGAGAGATAAGTGCAGATGAACTGTTTGAAATTTGTAGTCATTTTCGTCGCTCTATGGTCGATTTTTCATATGATGTAAAGTTAAATTCTAAAGAACTTTTTGATGAAATTTCATATATTTTTGATAAAAATTTTCGTGGTATTTTAAAGTTTTATACAGATACAATTTTTCAAAAGCTTATTGATGCCAGACAAGAAGCTGTGAAAGCAGGACAGGCTAAAGAGTATTTTTTATCGAATATGTCCCATGAGATTAGAACGCCACTCAATGCTATTTTGGGTTTTGTTAATTTATTGATTGATGAAGATATCTCTCAAAAGCATAGAAATTACCTTGATATCATTCACGATAGTGGCGAGAACCTTTTAAGTATTATTAATGATATTTTAGATTTTTCAAAACTTAGAAGTGGTGAGTTTACCATAGAACCCAAAATGTTCTCTTTGCATGATGAGATAAGCCATACAATGGAATTATTTGTTGCTAGTGCTAACTCTAAAGATATTACCATTACCTCTTTTATTGACCCGAAAATTCCTAAAGAGATGTTTGCAGATTCTTTGAGAATTAAGCAGATACTTTCTAATTTTTTAAGTAATGCCATTAAGTTTACTCCTGCAAATGGAAGTATAAATGTAGATGCAACTTGTCATGATAAAAAGCTTCGCATTAGTGTAACTGACACAGGAATAGGAATTCAAAAAAGCGATATTAAAAAAATATTTTTTGCATTCGCTCAAGCACAGTATAGCCAAAAGAAAAATTTTGATGGAACAGGTTTAGGGCTTTCGATTTGCCATCAACTTGCTGAACATATGGGTGGTTATGTAGATGTTAAGTCTGAAGTAGAAAAGGGAAGTACTTTTTGGATGGAGATTCCCGTAGAAGTTCATAGTGCAAACAGCTTAATATTTGAAGATATAGAGGCATTTCAAAAACTCAAAATGGAGCTTTTACTTCACGATAAAAAAATGAATTTTCAATTTGAATCTTTTATACGTTATGCAAATATTTTTGATATGAACATAGAACTTGTTTCCTCTTTTTCAGAGAATTTTGATGTTGGACTTTTTATTCATGAAAATATAGATGATAAAACGAGACAAGAGATACTCAACTCAAATAAAAAGTACATTGCTCTTATGAGTAAACAGTATGATTTGTATGAAGAGTATTCTCACATAAAATCAATGTGTTTTCCACTCTATTGCTCAAAAATTTATAGCTCTTTTAAAGAACTTTTATCAACACATGAGTATTCTCCATATAGACGAGATATTGCACAAAAGTTTAAGGGGCATATTCTTGTAGCAGAAGACAATGAAGCAAATCAAGAACTCATAAAAATCATTCTTTTAAAGTATGGACTCAGTTTTGACATTGCACATAATGGTTTGGAAGCTTGTAATCTCTATAAGTCAAATAAGTACGATCTAATCCTTATGGATGAGCAGATGCCTATTATGGATGGTAATGAAGCTGTCAAAGAGATTATACATTATGAAGATGCAAACGGTTTAAGTCATACTCCCATCTCTGCTCTGACTGCAAATGTTATTAAGGGTGCAAGAGAGAGAGGACTCCTTAGTGGTTTTGATGCTTTTTTAGGAAAACCCATAGTTCTTAAAGACCTCGAGCGTGTTTTTATGATGTATCTTAAAGTAGATGCTATCTCAAAAGTTATTGATTTAGATATTGTAGAGAGCGAACCAACTAAAGTAACGACAATAGTGGGACTTGACAAAGATAAGTTGACTAAAGAGCTAATGTTAAATGATGATGAACTTATTATGCTTTTAAAATTATTTATTAGAAAGATGAAGAAAATTATTCCTGAATTGGCTGAGGCAATTAGTAAAAAAGATTACAAAAAGATTGCACTTACAGCACATAGCATTAAAGGTTCTAGTGGTAACTTTAGAATTGATTCTTTACAAAAAAGTTCTAGTGAGATGGAAAGAATGGCAAAAGAGCATAATATAAATTTTGACTATGTTCAAGTTTTTCAAGAGATAAAATCTCAGGTACAAGAGATAAAAATTCTTTAATTTTTACTCTTCTATATAGTAACCAATACCAGAGGCATTTTTAATAATATCTGTCTCAAGTTTATTACGTAAACGCCATACAAGTGTTCTTACGCTGTTCTCCGTAGCACCATGTTCATCCCAAACATAGTTCATTGCTTGCTCAAAACTTACAACAAGACCAAGTTGTGCAACAAGTAGACGTAAAAATGCATTCTCTTTTTTCGTAAGCTTAATCTTTTTACCCTTGTAAAAAGTTTCACAAATACTTATATCGAGATGGTAATCTCCCCCAAAAGGGACTATAGGTTTATCTGAAGCACGTTTAGAATAAAGGAGTTTTTCTAGGTTGAGTTTATCAACTTTAAGAGAGTTTATATCTTCTTTTCGCTCATTTTCTAGGTCATATTTAAAAAGTGCCATCTGAATGGTAGCATGAAGGGAACCTGGATCAAAAGGTTTTACAATGTAACCATAAGGCTCAGTTTGTTTTGCTTGAACAATAATGTCATCATCGCTATATGATGTAAGGTAAATAAAGGGAATATCATGTTTCTTTTTTACAACTTTTGCAAGTTCAATTCCATCGTTACTCTCTTGGAGTGATATATCTATAATAACAATATCAGGAGATAAAGAAGATATTTTATTTTTTGCTTGTGTTACATTATCACAAATAGCTACAACATTGTAGCCATGCTTTTGGAGTGATATATTTAGGTTGAGAGCTGTAATCTCATCATCTTCTACAATAATAATATTGTGCTTATTCATATGTAACCCTTGGTATCAAAAAATAATGATATAAATGTGATAAATTAATAAGGTATTATAATATAACTTTTTATTATTTACAATAGTTATTAAAAAGAGAATTTAAATTTATCATATATTAATGTAAAAAAGTAACATAAATAATATTTAACATCAAATATGCTTTTTTAGTTTGGATGCACTAGGGTAAAGTACTTTTCCAGAAGGTACAACTAAAGAAGAATTTTTAAGATGAATTTCCTGATCATCAAAGAAAATATGGGCATTAAAGGACTTAAGGATTTTACTTTTTTCAATTCCACCAAGAAAAAATGCCTCATCTACATAAACACCCCATTGTCTCAAAGTTTTGATAACTCGTATATCTGAAGGAGCATTTCTTGCGGTTACAAGTGCGATTCGTACAGGAGAAAATTCCATTTTCATTGGGAGTCTCTCTTGAAGTTTTGCAAGTTTTTTTAGAAAATTTGCAAAAGGACCCTCATCCATTGGTATATTTTGTGATTTATCTTCATTTTCATGAAAAGCTTCCATCCCTTTTTCTTTGTAGAGTAATTCGCTACTTTCATTAAAAAGTACAGCATCTCCATCAAATGCAATACGAACTTGGTTGACATCAAGATTTGGTTTATATGTTGTGGGTGTTGAGAGAACTGCGCATGCACAAATTTTTTCATCAGTTACTTTTTGGGCATCTATCTCGTTTGTAGTAAGAAAAAGGTCTACATCAAAAGCTTCTAAATAAGCAGCACTAGATTTCCCTGCTGTAAAAGCAGAACGGGTAATGTTGAGTCCCATTTTTCTAATGCTATTGAGTACTCTTACTCCTGTATCTGGAGAGTTTCTTGACATAACTACTACTTCTACAAGAGGTGTTTCACCCTTTTTTTGGTACTTATTAAGATGTAAAAGAGCATTTATAAGAGGGTAGGCGATACCTTGCTCTAAGGGTATATCTTCAGTTTGAAGCATAAGTTCTCTGTATATATCAATAGCAGTATCTGGATTCTTTTTAAATTCATCTCTGTAAAGCTTGTCAGCCTCACTCAAATCAAAAAGTGCAGTCGCCGATATACCAATAACAAGGGTGTTTTCTAAACTATATGCCAAATTCTCTCCTTTAATTAGTAATATTATAGTAAAATTTACCTAAGAAATAAGGAATTTAATGGAATATTTTGTTTACATAGTAAAATGTAGTGACGATACTCTCTACACAGGTATAGCTACAGATATACAACGGCGTTTAGCAGAGCATAACAACTCTGAAAAAGGTGCAAAATATACACGAGTAAGAAGACCGGTAGAACTTGTTTATAGTGAAGTATGTGAAGACAGAAGTGGTGCCTCTAAACGCGAATATGCCATTAAAAAGCTTTCTAGAAAAGCAAAATTGGAGCTTATAAATGCTTAGACTATTTGTAGATGGCGATGCCTTTCCAAACCTTTTAAAACCCATACTTTTACGAGCCATTGAGCGACTAAAAATAGAAACTTATGTATATGCAAATAAAAAGATAAATATAGGTAAAAGTAAATATATAGAGTATTTTGTAGTAGATGCCGGAGCAGATGAAGCTGACGATAGAATCGTCGATGTACTTCAAGAGGGTGATTTGGTCATTACAGCAGACATACCTCTTGCCGATAGAGTCATTAGTAAAAATGCACATGCAATCGACCATAGAGGAGAGCTTTATAGTGTCGATAATATTAAACAATACCTTGCAATGCGAAACTTAATGGAGAGCATAAGAGAGAGTGGTGAGATGACAAAAGGCCCAAAAGCTTTTGGGCAAAAAGATGCAGAGATGTTTGCCAATCAGCTAAACAGTTTTTTAACAAAGCATTATAAGTAGACTACACAATAATTACACACTACCTAGCTACAATAGCACTAGAAAAATAAAGGAAAAAAATGAAATTATTTATACTCGTGCTATTTGTATTATTGAGTAATGGATTAAGTGCAAGAGATTATAGTAACTCACCAACATTACATTTTAATCCTCTTACTGACGATGAGCGAAGAGTTATTGTAGATAAAGGGACAGAAAGAGCATTTAGTGGAAAGTATTATAAGTACGATAAAGAGGGAACTTACCTATGTAAACGCTGTAATGCACCACTTTACAAGTCAAGTGACAAGTTTGAGAGTGGCTGTGGATGGCCAAGTTTTGATGATGAGATACCAGGAGCCATTAAACGAACACTAGATGCTGATGGGCATAGAGTAGAGATAACTTGTGCAAACTGTGGAGCTCACCTTGGGCATGTTTTTAAGGGGGAACATATTACCTCGAAAAATATTCGTCATTGTGTTAACTCACTCTCTTTGAAATTTGAGGAGAAAAAAGTAGATGATTTAGCTCGTGCCTATTATGCAGGGGGCTGTTTTTGGGGTGTAGAGTATTATATGGAGCAACTCAAAGGTGTGAAAAGTGTAGAGTCTGGCTATATGGGTGGAAAACTGAAAAATCCAACATATTATGATGTTTCTTATAAAAACAGTGGAGAGATGGAAGTTGTTGAGGTTGTGTATGACCCTAAAGTTATATCTTATGAAGAACTAACAAAAAACTTCTTTGAAATTCATGACCCAACACAGGCAAATGGACAAGGTCCAGATATAGGTGAACAGTACAAATCTGCCATTTTTGTGTCTAATTTTAAAGAGCGAAAAACAGTAGAAAAACTCATAAAAATTTTAGAGGCAAAAGGTTTAAACATAGCCACTAAGATTAAAGAAAAAACACCTTTTTATAAGGCAGAAGAGTATCATCAAGATTATTATAAACATAAAGGGAAAAAGCCTTATTGTCACTCTTATAGAAAGCTATTTTAAGCAGATATATCGAGGCTAGAAGTTTCTTGTGTTTGCTTTTGTGAACTGTTTTGCTCTTGTGAATAAGTTTGTAAGCCTTGAGTTTCCTCTTGTCTCTCTTTTGTAAGCTGTTGTTGTGCTTTCATCTCCATCATTTTTGCACTTGTTGCTACTGCAAAATCTTGCCCGGAAGGACTTCCCGGTGCCATGGCTGAAGCTGCAATTTGTCTTGCTTTTGCTATGGTTTCTTCAGGAGTAGAGCCACCTTGAGTAGAGATGGAAACCTCTCCACCAATGGCATACATCTTACCATCGGGACCTTGCTGGTAGGTGTAACTAGCAGCTCCTGTCATCCCACCACCAGCTGCCTGATGTGCAGCTTCATGTGCTTTTACTTCAGAATCTCTTGCTTGTAAACCTTTCACAAGTTTTTTCTCATCTTCACTCAGTTTTGTGGGGTCAGATTTTTTAGACTCTTGAGCCTTTTTTTCTTGAAGCTCTTTTTCTTTTTGTGATTGTTTTGTTTCTTGTCTTTTTTTATCTACTGGGTCGTCATCAATTACAAGCAACTCTTTTTCATTGAGTTTGATTGTATAACTACTTCCAACATCATATAAACTACTTGAACTTATCTGCATAATCTCTATTATAGCACTAAAATGGTATGATTTCGCTAATTTAATTTATGGATAAACTATGCAATATAAACTAGAAGATGAGTATATAGAACTTTTTAAACTACTAAAAGTTTTAGACTTAGTAGATACAGGTGCCCAAGCAAAAATGATAGTAGCCGATGGCTATGTAAAACGCGGTGATGAGATAGAAACTCGTAAACGTGCAAAAATAAGAGCCGGAGAGACTCTCGTAGTTGGTGGTGATGTCACCATTGAGGTTGTGTAGGTAGAGCAGGTTGGGAGTGTTAAATATTTAATTTATACCTAATATTCCTACCACTACTTCCCTCTATCTGCTTAATACATCCCAACTCTACAAGATGAGATATATCTCTTACTGCGGTAGCTTTACTTACTTTAGTAAGGGAGATATACTTCTTCGTGCTGATTCCACCCTCAAAATTCTCACTTCCCATATCTAAAATTTTATTTATCACTTTTATCTGTCTCTCATTAAGTGCATACTCTCTATATTTATCCCAAAACTTTGTTTTTTGTACAAGGTATTCTATAC
>Ga0256828_1002557_pt1 | contig 10780 bp, 5 predicted proteins | sample CV88metaG_FD_185993 | JGI IMG/M metagenome (GOLD analysis project Ga0256828, IMG submission 185993) | Hydrothermal vent microbial communities from East Pacific Rise, Pacific Ocean - CV88 | ecosystem: Environmental > Aquatic > Marine > Hydrothermal vents | place: Pacific Ocean: East Pacific Rise... | reverse complement strand
TGTAATGATTTTATATATCCACTTTTTGTAAGAGAAGGGAAAAATATAAAAAATGAGATAAGCTCTATGCCTGGAGTGTATCAAATGTCAATTGACCAGATTGTAAAAGAGTGTCATTATATACATTCTATTGGACTTAAATCAATTATATTATTTGCAATTCCAGATGTAAAAGATAGTATAGGAAGTGAATGTTTAAGTGATCATAGTATCATAAGTAGAACAATCCAAGCAATCAAAGCTGAACTTCCTGATATGTTTATTGTTACAGATTTGTGTTTTTGTGAATATACAGATCATGGGCATTGTGGTATTTTAGATGAAAATAGCACAGTAAACAATGATGCTACACTTGAGATTTCACAACAACAAGCTTTGGTTCATGCAAGAGCTGGGGCTGATATGATAGCACCAAGTGGTATGATGGATGGTATTATTGAAGCACTTAGAACTGCTTTAGATGAAAATGGTTATGAAAATCTTCCTATTATGTCTTATAGCACAAAATTTGCAAGTGCTTATTATGGTCCATTTAGAGATGTTGCTGAATCTGCTCCAAGTAAAGGGGATAGAAAAATGTATCAAATGGATGTAGCAAATCGCCTTGAAGCTATTGAAGAATCTATTGAAGATGAAAGACAAGGAGCTGATATACTTATGGTAAAACCTGCACTTGCATTTTTAGATGTTATAAGAGATATAAGAAACAATACAAATCTACCACTTGCTGTTTATAATGTAAGTGGAGAATATGCGATGCTTAAAAATGCAGGAGCTGCTGGGATTATTGATTATGATAAAGTTATGATGGAAACACTTCTTGGGTTTAAAAGAGCTGGAGCAAATATTATTATAACTTATCATGCAAAAGAAGCTTGTGAAAAATTAAAAGCTATTAATTAAGATATGAAACAATATACAATATTTGGAAATCCTGTAGAACATAGCAAATCGCCACAAATGCACAATGCTGGATTTAAACATATCAATTTTAATGGAGTTTATTCTAAAACTTTACTTGAAGATGGAAATGATATAGCAAAAGTATTTTTAGAAAATAATTTTTCTGGAGCAAATATAACAGTTCCACATAAAGAATATGCTTTTGCAAATGCAAATATTGTAGATGATATAGCTCAAAAAATAGGTGCAGTAAATACATATATCAATGAAAATGGAAAAATAAAAGCCTACAATACAGATGCACCAGGTTTTTATAAAGCAATAGAAGAATTTAAAAATATAAAATCTGTATTATTGTTAGGAGCTGGTGGAACTGCAAAAGCAATAGCAGTTATATTAAGACACAATAATATTGATGTAACAGTATTAAATAGAAGTAATAATAATCGTGATTTTTTTATAAATCTTGGTTGTAAATTTTATGATTGGGATGGTATGCGACTTCTTTATAGTGCTGGTGGGATAGTTTTAAAATATGATTTAATAGTAAATTCTACAAGTGCAGGTTTAAAAGATGAATTTTATCCTGCTCCATTAGAGTTATTAAAGCCACTTATACAAAATACAAATTATATTTTTGATTGTATTTATGGAAAACTAACACCATTCTTACAAATTGCAAAAAAGTATGAGAAACCATACAAAGATGGGGAAGATATGCTTTTATATCAAGGTGTTTTGGCATTTGAACTTTTTACAGATACAAAAGCTAGTAAAGAGTTGATTGAAGCTATGAGAAATGGTTTGAAAAGTAGCAATATATGAAGCAAAAGTATATTAATCTAGTTTTATTTATAGTTTTTATTATTACTGCATTAGTTGCGAAAATTATTTTAAATAATATAGCTGAAAGAAAAGTTGAAACATTAAAAGAACATCAATTTCTTACTACAGCGACTGAAATGCAACAACAATTTAATACATTGGTAAAAGAGAAACAAAAAGCTACCTTGGCTATAGCATTGTTATTATCTAAAAATGGTTATTTTAAAACAGCATTATTAAATAATAAAGTAGAAAATATTAATTTAGAAGAATATTCAGGTATCCTAAAACAACATTCAGATTTTAAAAATATTTGGTTTCAGTTGGTCAATAAACAAGGGATAAGTATTGCAAGGAGTTGGACAAAAAAACGGGGTGATTCTGTATTGGATATTAGACCTGATATTGTAGAAATTTTAAAATATCCAAAAATAAAAACACCTATTAATGTAGGAAAATTTGATTTAACATTTAAAGCTATTGTTCCTATATATAATAATAAACAAACTATAGGTATATTTGAAGCCATTACACATTTTAATTCTATTACTAAAAATTTAAGAAAAAAACATACTTGTTCTGTAATTATAGTTGATAAAAAATATAAAAAACAACTTATAAAGCCATTTAGTAAAATTTTTATAGATGATTATTATATTGCTAATAAAAATGCAAAACAAAAAGATTTGGATATTATAAAACGAAAAGGTGTTGAATTTTTTAAAAATTATAATAAAGTATATTATTTTGATAAAGTATCAAATGAATTAATTACAATTGTTAAAATGTATGATGTCAATAATCAACCTATGAGTTATGCTGTGTTGTTTAAGTCTTTAGACCATATAGATATGTCAAAAATTGTACAAATAAAAACTAATGAAATCTTTTATATCTTGATGATTATTATGTTTATAGGGTTGGTTTTATATTATATATCAAGTAAAAAATACAATCAAAATATAAAAAATGAACATCAAAGAACAAAATTAATTTTAAATACTCAACCTGATATTATTATGTTAACCAATGGAAAAATTATAATTGATGCCAATAGTGAATTATTGAAATTTTTTAATCAATACACTACATTAGATGAATTTATTTCAGATCATAAATGTATTTGTGATTTTTTTGAAAAGATTGATGATAATGATTATATTTCAAGTGATGTGATTGATGGGATACCATGGATAAGTTATATTATAAATCAAACAGATCGAATTATAAAAGTTGCTATGAAAAAAGATGATAAATTACACCATTTTATTATTAAAGCATCACAATCTGATATATCAAAAAACAATGATGAATTGTTTATAGTGATTGTGCTTATTGATATTACTCATGAAATACAAACATCTATTGAATTGGCACAAAAAGAAAAATTATTGGCAGAACAATCAAAAATGGCAGCTATGGGTGAAATGATAGGTAATATTGCACATCAATGGCGTCAACCACTTAGTGCTATTACAGCATCTGCTACAGGTATTCAGATGCAAAGTGAATATGGAATTCTTACAGATGAATTATTAGATAAATCGTGTGAAAATATAAATACAAATGCACAATACTTATCAAAAACGATAGATGATTTTAGAAATTTTATAAAAGGGGATAGGGTTAAGCATCAATTTGATTTGAAAGATAATATTGAAAGTTTTATACAACTTATTGAAGGATCAGCTAAAAATAATAATATTGATATTCAACTTTCGTTATCTGATAATATTATAATAGACGGATATGATAATGAGTTAATGCAGTGTTTTATTAATATTTTTAATAATGCAAAAGATGCTTTAAAAGATAGAAATATTGAGCATAAGTTATTGTTTATTAATACTTATAGTGAGGATAATATGGCAGTTATTGAAATTAAAGATAATGCACAAGGGATTAGTAAAGATGTATTACCTAAAATTTTTGATCCATATTTTACAACCAAACACCAATCAAGAGGAACAGGATTGGGATTGAATATGACATATAAACTTATTGTTGAAGGTATGCAAGGTTCAATAGAAGCACACAATATAGAATATGATTATGAAAGTTATAATTATAAAGGGGCTATATTTACAATAAAACTTCCTATGAGCTAAAATTAAAGTTCTTGTTGTAAATAATATCCCGTATAACTTTTGGTTTCTTTATTTGTTTGGGCTAAAGTTTCAGGAGTTCCTTGGGCGATTATTTGACCACCTTTTGCACCTCCTTCATACCCCATATCTATAACCCAATCGGCATTTCTGATTATATCAAGGTTGTGTTCAATGACTAAAACACTATTTCCTAAATCAACCAAATGGTGCAACACTTTTGTAAGTCTATCAACATCTGCAAAATGCAATCCTGTAGTTGGTTCATCAAGGATATACAAAGTGTTTCCTGTATCTTTTTTACTAAGCTCTTTACTTAGTTTTATCCTTTGCGCTTCCCCTCCACTTAGAGTAATCGCATTTTGTCCCAAAGTGATATATCCAAGTCCTACATCAAGTAGAGTTTGAAGTTTTGCATGTATTTTTGGAACTTTTATAAAAAATTCATAAGCCTCTTGAACACTCATATTTAAAACATCACTGATAGTTTTGCCTCTGTAGTGTATCTCTAAAGTTTGAGCATTGTACCTAGCACCGTTACAATCCTCACATTTGACCATAATATCTGGTAAAAAGTGCATCTCTATTTTGATTTCACCTTCCCCCTGACATTTTTCACATCGCCCACCTTTGACATTAAAAGAAAATCGTCCTATACTGTATCCTCTAAGTTGAGCCTCTTTTGTTTGAGCAAACAGTTTTCTAATCTCATCCATAAGCCCTGTGTATGTTGCTGGATTACTTCTAGGAGTCCTACCTATTGGGGATTGATCCAGATATATTACCTTATCTAGTTTATCCAATCCATCTATACTTACACCATCTACTTTTGTGATTTTTTTTGCATGGTTTAATAACTCTTTTGCAACAGGCAAAAGTGTTTGTAAAATCAAAGATGATTTTCCACTTCCACTTACACCTGTAATCGCACATAAATTATGCAAAGGTATAGCAACATCAAGGTTTGAAATATTGTTTATATTTACATTTTTCATCTTTATAAAATCATCTTGTGGTCGCCGTTTGTAGTATTTGATTTGTTTTGTTCCATTAAGATACAAAGCTGTAAGAGTTTTGGATTTAAGAAGTTGTTTCATAGTTCCACTAAATACAATCTCTCCACCAAATTTTCCTGCATTTGGACCAATATCCACAATAAAATCAGCAGCTTCCATTGTTTCTTTATCGTGTTCTACTACAATTACAGTATTCCCTTTATCTCTTAGAGCTTGAAGTGTTTTGATCAATTTTTTTGTATCTCTTTCGTGAAGCCCAATGCTAGGCTCATCCAACACATACAAAACACCTGTAAGACCAGATCCGATTTGTGATGCTACTCGTATCCTTTGAGCTTCTCCACCTGATATAGTTCTGGCATCTCTACCTAAAGTTATATATCCTAGTCCAACATCATTCAAAAAATATATCCGTTCTCTAATCTCTTTTAAAATAGGGGCTGATATTAGTTGTTCTTTTGGTGAAAAATGTTCAAAGTTTGATTGGTCGTGATAAAATTTATAACTATCTTCTATAGGCATATCTAAAATATCAGCTATTTTTTTCCCTGCTACTAATACAGCTTGACTTGATGGTTTTAGTCTATGTCCACCACAAGTATCACAAATTTTTTCTGTCATATATTCTTGGGTATCTTTTTCATCTTTGATCATATCATAAGCTATTTTTGTGATACCTTCCCATTTTCTTGTAAGTTTATGCCGTTTCCATGTGAATTTTGCTTCTTCTACTCCACCGTGTAAAATTGCACCTTTTTGGTGTTGTTCCAAATCTTTAAAAGGGATAGTTGTATCTATATTTGCAGCTTGACAATATGCTTTTAGCATCTTAAAATAATACCCTTTGTTAAAACCATATATTACTCTTATTGCACCATTATCGATACTAAGTTCCTCATTGATAACTTTTTTCATATCAAGTGTGTATCTGATCCCTAAACCATCACAACTGCTACAAGCACCTTTTGGAGAGTTAAATGAGAAACTTAATGGTTCAAGTGGTTCAAACGATATTTTACAATCAAAACAAGCCATATGCTCAGAATAATGTATATGTTTTTCACATTGTAACTCTTCGTGGTTGATAATTTCAACTTCAAGTTCTCCAAATGATTCTTTTAAACCTTTTTCAACATCTTGTGCTATTCGTTCTTTGTTTTCATCTTTTACTACAACTCTATCAATTACAACTTTGATAGTGTGCATTTTTGATTTGCCAAGTTCTATCTCCTCATCAAGTCGTACCATAACACCATCTACCATGGCACGAACATAACCTTTGCCTCTTAATGATTCAAAAAGATCTACAAAACTACCTTTTTTACGATTGATCAGTGGGGCTAATATAATAATTTTGGCATTTGTAGGTAGATTTAAAACCTGATCAATAACATCTGAACTTGACATTTTTGAGATTGGTTTATTACATTTATGACAGTGTTGAATCCCAACTCTAGCATATAAAAGTCTTAGATAATCGTATATTTCAGTAATCGTTCCTACTGTACTTCTTGGATTTTTTGATGTAGTTTTTTGATCTATGGCAATAGCTGGAGTTAGCCCTTCAATTCTTTGAACATCAGGTTTTCCAACTTTTCCTAAAAATTGTCTAGCATAAGCACTTAGAGATTCTATATATCGTCTTTGACCCTCTGCATATAGGGTATTAAAAGCCAAAGTTGATTTACCACTTCCACTTAATCCTGTAAATACTATTAGTTTGTTTTTTGGTATCTCTAAACTTATATCTTTGAGATTGTTTTCATTTGCATTAAATATTTTTATCATATCTGTCATATTTATTTTTACCCTTATTTTAAAAGTTGTTATTATACTATAATTTTTTATGATAAGGATAAATTTGATTTTTTAATTAAGACTATTTTTATCTTATTTAGTTACAATTTGCAAAAATATTATAGAAAAGGAAAAAGATGATAACAGTTGAAACAGTTAAAGAAAGTTTATCTAAAGTTGCATATCCTGGTTTTACAAAATCTATTGTAGAATTTGGTTTTGTAAAAGATATTGCTGTTGATGGTACAACAGTAAGTTTATTTGTAGATATAACTTCAAGTGCACCTGAAGTTGAAAAAAGTTTAAGAGAGGATATTACAAAAGAATTAAATCTTCTTGGAGCTAGTGATATTCAAATCACTATAAAAAAACCTCAAGCTCCAAAACAAATGAGTAACTCACAAAGTGGTAAAAATATTGCACCACAAGTTAAAAACTTTATTATGGTAAGTAGTGGAAAAGGTGGAGTTGGTAAATCAACAACATCTGTAAACTTAGCTATAGGTTTGGCAATGCAAGGTAAAAAAGTAGGGCTTCTTGATGCTGATATTTATGGTCCAAATATTCCTCGTATGATGGGACTTGATGGTCAAGAACCTGAAATTGTTGGAAATAGAGTTAAACCATATTCTGCTTATGGTGTAGAAGTTATGTCTATGGGATCACTTGTAGAAGAGGGTCAAGCACTTGTATGGAGAGGAGCTATGATTCAAAAAGCTATTCAACAATTATTACAAGATATTTTATGGTCAGATTTAGACTGTTTGGTTATTGATATGCCTCCTGGAACAGGTGATGCACAACTTACTCTTGCTCAAAGTGTACCTGTAGCAGCTGGTGTAAATGTAACAACACCACAACAAGTTGCATTGGATGATAGTAGAAGATCTTTAGAGATGTTTAGTAAATTAAATATTCCTATTGCTGGGATTGTAGAAAATATGAGTGGATTTGTATGTCCAAACTGTAATACAGAAAGTGATATTTTTGGAAGTGGAACTTGTGAAGATTTAGCAAAAGAATATGATACAACAGTATTGGCTAATGTTCCTATTGAACCTTCTATTAGAGTTGGTGGAGATGAGGGTAAACCTGTGGTTTATTATTATCCAGATTCAACAACAGGAAAAAGATACCTTGAAGCTAGTAAAAAACTTTGGGATAATATCGTAAAATTTAATGAAGAAGGTGCTATTGGTAATGAAGAGATTCAACCAACAACTCCTCCAGGTGTTAGTGCTTGTTCTGCTAACTAAATTATAATCTAGGAATTTCCTAGATTATATCTAATTCTTTTTCGTTTAATGTTGTAACTCCTAGATTTACAGCTTTATCATATTTACTTCCAGCATCTTCTCCATATATTAAAAAATCTGTTTTTTTAGATACACTTGATGTAACTTTTGCACCTAATTGTTCTAATTCTTTTTTTATTATAGATCTGCTTTTGCTCATTGTTCCTGTTAAAACAATAATTTTATTTTTGAATTTATTTTCTTGTGCCTCAATTTTTTTATCAACAGTAGGTTTAATAATATCAAATAATTTTATAATAAGATTTTTATTAACTCGTATAAATTCCAAAAACGATAAAGCCATCTGTTCCCCTATACCATCTATAGATATAAGTTGTTCGTATGTTGCTTCTAAAATATTGTTGCCAAAAAAATCAACAAGTTGCTTTGAAGCCACTTCTCCTATATGTTCTATTCCAAGTGCATTTATCACTTTATAAAGTTTTGCACCTTTTGTATTTGTAATTGCATTTAAAAGATTGTTTACTTTTTTGTCTTGAAATGTATCTAAAATAATTAAATCATCATATGTGAGTTTATATAAATCAAGTATCTCTTTGATAATATTTTTTTCTACAAGTAGTTGGATTATTTTGTTTCCTAATCCATCTATATCCATACAGTTTTTACTTGCAAAATATGCAATACTATTTATAATTCTTGCTTCACATGATAGATTTTGACATTTTAAAAGTATCCCTTCATCTAAAAGTTCGCTACCACATTTTGGACAACTTGTTGGTTTTATAATAGGTTTTTGCGTATTATCTCGTCTGTTTGTTAATACTTTGGTAATTTTTGGGATAATATCTCCACTTTTTATTAAAATTACTTGATCATTAATCATCAAATCTAATCGTTTTATTTCATCAAAATTATGTAATGTTGCACGTTGAACTACAGAACCATCTATTAAAGTTGGTTCAACTACCCCTACAGGTGTAATTGCACCTGTTCGACCAACTTGCAAAATAATATCTTTGAGTTTTGTAGTTTTTTCAATAGCTGGAAATTTATATGCACAAGAAAATTTAGGATATTTTACTGTATATCCTAACTCTTCTTGGAATTCAATATTATCTATTTTGATTACCATTCCATCTAATCCCATAGATATAGAATCTCTTTGCTCTACAATCTCTTTATATAGTTGCTCTATTTGTATAGTATTTTTACATAAACGGTATAATGGAGGTTTTGCAAAACCAAAAGAATATATCAAATCCATAGCTTGTGATATGTTTTTGTAGTTTAAAGTATTGTATCCTATCCCCCATACATTAAAAAATAATTTTCGTTTTGCTGTAATGGTTGGATCTAATTGTCTTAAACTACCAGCTGCTGCATTTCTAGGATTTGCAAATAATGGTTCGTTGTTTTGTAGTCGTTGTTGATTGATAGTTTCAAAATCATCTTTTTTGATAACAACTTCACCTCTTATCTCTATAGTTTCTTGATATGGAATATTTAAAGGGATTGATTGTATGGTTTTTGCATTGTTTGTTATATCTTCTCCAATTTTTCCATCCCCTCTTGTAATTGCTTGAGATAATTTTCCATTTTTATAAATTAAATTTAAACTTGCACCATCAAATTTTGGTTCACATAAAAATTGTGTTTGTGATATATCAATAGTTTTTGATATTCGTGTAATCCAGGTATTTAATTCATCGTGATTAAATATATCCTCTTGTGACCACATAGGGGTTAAGTGAGGTGCTTTTTGAAAACTATCAAGCACTACACCGCCTACTCTTTGTGTTGGGCTATTGGGGTCTATTTGATGTGGATATTGTGTTTCATATTCCAAAACTTCTCTATTTAATTGGTCATATTCTTCATCTGTAGCAATTGGATCATCATAAACATAATATGCTTTTGCCCATGAAATCAATTGGGTTACTTTTTGTTTATATTGTTCGTATGTAGTTATCATAATATATTATATCAAGTGTATTGTTATTATTTACTTACTCTTTATAAAAAATAAATAAAATAAAAGATATAATTAGAGGATAAAAAGTTGTTAAAAGGTAAAAATATGTTTAAAAATCTACATATAAAGATGAAATTATCGTTGATAGTTTTTGGTGTTATAGTATTGGTCGCTGGTGTTACGGCAGTTCAGTCAATCATAACTATAAATAATGTATCAAATGCAAATATTAAAAAATATAAAGAGGAAGCGTTTAGTAATAAAAAACAAGAGCTGGAAAATTATATTTCTGTTGCATTAAATACAATTAATGGCTTTTATCAACGAAGCTCAAAAGAAAAAATTCAGCATGAAGTTGAACAGCATTTACGAGAGAGAGTATATCAGATGTTTAGTACCTTAAATAGAGTATATAAACAATATCATAATAAAATTTCTGATAAAGAATTAAAAGAAAGATTAGTTCTTATAGTTGATAGTAGTAGATATGGTAAAAATGGATATTTTTGGATTAATACTATGAATGCTGTAATTGTAGATCATCCTATAAAACCATCTTTAAATGGTAAAAATCTTTCAAAATTAAAAGATAAAAATGGTGTTGAACTTTTTACAGAATTTACAAAGGTATGTAAAGCTAAAGGGGAAGGATTTGTAAAATATGTATGGCCAAAACCTCATTATAATACTCCTCAACCAAAAATATCTTTTGTAAAACTTTTTAAACCATATAATTGGGTTATAGGTACAGGTGCATATATTGATGATGTAACAGTAAAATTGCAAAAAGAAGCATTGCAAGCTATATCAAAAATGAGATATGGTAAATCTGGATATTTTTGGATAAATGATACCCAACCAAAAATGATTATGCACCCTATAAAACCTTCATTAGATGGGAAA
>Ga0256828_1002556_pt1 | contig 10781 bp, 10 predicted proteins | sample CV88metaG_FD_185993 | JGI IMG/M metagenome (GOLD analysis project Ga0256828, IMG submission 185993) | Hydrothermal vent microbial communities from East Pacific Rise, Pacific Ocean - CV88 | ecosystem: Environmental > Aquatic > Marine > Hydrothermal vents | place: Pacific Ocean: East Pacific Rise... | reverse complement strand
TTTTATAAATTTGGTTTAAACGGTAGGCTAAAGCCGTACCCTACGGTTCAATATGTTTGAAATGGTTTGATTTTATATTGATAAATGATGATAGGCTAAAACGTTGAAAATTTAATGATATTTTTAATCATAAATAAAAAAGAAGATAGAAAAAAAGAGAGAGGGAAGAGAAGTATTACTTCTCCTCTTTTGGTAAAAATTTACCACAACCTTTTGATGGGGTTCCACCAAAACATTTTACTTCACGAGCTGTTCCATTTTCGTAAATAACAGTTCTTTGACACTTTGGTGCTTCTACACACTCTTCGTTGCTACATCCTACATCTTTAGGTACTGACATTATTTATCCTTATAATTTTTATAAGATAATATCTAAGTAACCTAAATTACTCTTTAACCCTAATATAAATTAAAAAAATATATATATAATTTATTTATATAACAAAGATTTATAGTGTGGATTTATGTTATAATCTTAAATAATTTAAATTAAAAAAAGGAGGTAATATGTCATTACCTATAGATTTACCAGCAATTAGTATCCCTGCGATACCTTTACCAATAGAAATTCCTGAGATTATTCACCCAGCAATTGTACACTTTGCAATAGCCATTCCTGTTGTTATATTATTATTAGAAATATACAATTTAGCAGCAAGACGAAAAACAATTTCTGCATTTTCTCTGTTTTTGATAATATTGGTTGCAGTCGTTATGGTTGGTGCATACTTAACAGGTTCTGTAGATGGAAAAGCAACTTGGGATATGCTTTCAACAGATGGACAAGGTGATTTAAAAGCACATAAACTTTTAGGTATATACTTGGTTTATGCTTCATTGGCTTTGGTTGTTTTAAAACTTCTTACTATGGCAATTAGAAAAACAGTTGCAAGAATATTGTTTATTTTGATTTTAGGTGGATTTATAGCAGTAACACTTTTCCAAGGTAAAGAGGGTGGCGAACTTGTTTACAAATATGGTGCAAACAGCGAAAGAGTTGCAGATATGGCAAGTGATGGTGATGATGCTAAAGAGGAGTTAGAAGAAGCAGAAGAGAAAGTTACTGAACTTCAAGCAAAATACGATGAACTTGTAGCATCAAGTAAAAAAGATGAAACAGCTAATGAAGAAGCTCCTGCAACAGAAGAAAAAGCTCCTGAAGCAGAAGAGACTCCAGCAGTATCAACAGAGTCAGAAGATAAAAAAGAAGAAGCAGAGTCAAATGAAACTGCAACTTCTACAGACGCAAACAGTAGTAACTAAAAACTACTGAATGTTTAGATGAAAGTTTATTTCATCTAAACCATTTAAAACATCTTTATTTTCTTCCAAGTATAAAAGCCCACCAATAACCAGCATAATTGTTAAAACCAAAAAAGCTATTTTGACATAAGAGTAGGGTCGCTCACCTGTTACTTTTCCTGTTTGTCCATTTATGGCGTAGTTGTAGGTTTTGTTGTTCCATTTAAACTCTGCTGTCCAGATAGGGAGGAGGATATTTTTATAAGTTGTGTTGGAGTAATGGGTATCCATATATTTAATTTGTTGTTGGTCTCCACCAATATCACGACGAATATCTCTTCGTATAAGATTGTTCATTTTTATTTTTGCCAACTCAAAGCCGTTGTCCAGACCTATGGTGTACTCTTCAGCGTCAAAACCTGAGAGGTATTTTGGGTTAAACGGAACCAAAACATCTGTATGCCAAGGTGCAAGGGTATCTAGAATAGTGTGCGAGATGGTTTTAGAAGCCCCTATAGTTATGTCATCAAAAACGTTTGATACATGACCTGAAACAGGTGTCCAGTTTATACGGGCTTCTTTGACGCTTCTTCGTTCCGATCGACCATTGACTATAACCGTTCGTTCGACAGTTACGTAGTAGATGTCACCTCTTAAACCTTGATAGTTGGTATCGGTATGGGAGTCATATGTCCAGTGAGGTAAGTAGTAACCTTTTAGCTCTTTATCTCCATCCATAAAATCTTTTAATTTTGAAGGAGCCAACCATAGAGACCCTACCCACTTTTTGAAACGCTCTTGTGCCTCTTTTTGTGAAAGTTGAAAAGGTAGAAGTGATTGAGGTGTTATCTCCTTTACAAACTCTGTTATGGCAGGTGTACCACAGTAAGGACAGTTAGAGCTTATAGAGTAAGGAGTCATGGTAAAGGTTGCTGCACATTTGCTACATTTGACCTCTTTATTTATTTCCTTTTCATGATGCTTCTTTAGGTGCTGAAGTGCTTCGAGGAAGTTGTACTCTTTTATTTTTTCAGTAGACTTCTTAATAGACTCTTTTGTTGAGCAAAATTCACACTGTAAAGAGTTGGTAACAGGGTTAAACCGTAACGGTGCCCCACAATTTTTACAGGTGAAGTTTATCGACTTAAATTTCACAGTGAATTATTTTCTTTTTGGTAAAGGTGGAGGTGTAGCATTAAAGTATTTAGAGAGTACTGTTTGTGCTTCAACCCAGTCTTGTTGACCTTCTGTCCAAACCAAAGTATTTGGTTTAATTGTACCTTCTGAAATATACTGTTGAATGGTACGAATATCATAAGGACCTTCTTGTTTCTCTTCCATGGCTACATGATACATGGTGGTGTTTCTTGTAGGTAGTGGTGGAGCTACATTTTTGTCTATAGGTTGTTTTGAAAGTTTGTTTGCCATGTCTTGCCCAAGAGCAATACCTGCACCCATGCCTACCATGTCGCCCATGCTTCCTCCACCATCTTTTCCTAGAGCTTCACCTGTTTGGTACTGAACATAGTCATTTAGGTCGCCAGTAACTTCACGGCTGGTACGTTTGTCTAGGGCTTTTTCTACATTTTCTGGAAGTGAGATGTTCTCAACCAATATCTTGGTAAGTTCCAATCCATACTCTTCAAAAGCAGGAGCGATTTTTTCAGAGATAAACTCTGAAAATTTCTCATAGTTAGAAGCCAAGTCTAAAACAGGAATGTTACTTTCCCCTAAAACAGTGGTAAACTTTGTAATAATAAGGTTGGTTAATTGGTCATCTATTTCATCTGTTGTAAAGTGATTGTCTGTTCCAACGATTTCATTCATAAAGGTTTTAGGGTCAGCAATACGAATCTCATACGTACCAAAAGCTCTTAAACGAACCATAGAAAACTCAGGGTCACGAACCATAATAGGGTTTTTGGTTCCCCATTTTAAGTCGGTAAATCTTTTGGTATTTAAAAAGTAAACTTCTGCTTTAAATGGTGAGTTAAAAGCATGATCCCAATGCTCTAGGTTGGTCATGATTGGTAAGTTTTTTGTCTCAAGTTCATAGATACCAGGTCCCAGTACATCGGCGATGACACCTTCGTTAACAAAGACAGCCATTTGTGACTCACGAACGGTAAGTTTGGCTCCATATTTTATCTCATTGTTTTGGCGTGGAAACCTATATACCATCGTGTCTTGTGAATTATCAGTCCATTCGATAACATCAATAAATTGTCCAAATACCCAATCAAAAAGTCCCATCTATTCTCCTTTTGTTTTATCTTCTACTATATCGTTTACTGTCTCTACAGGAAGAGCTTCTATTTTTGCTTTGGTAGCAAGAAGAGCCTCTTTAAGTTCACGCTCTGTTTTGTCAAGCTCTATTAGTGCTTTTTCTCTAGCCTCTTTACCCTCTTCTGCGATTTCTAGTGAGTCGTTAAGTGTTGCTATAAGTGTAGCATTTGCAACTTTAATACTCTCTATATCGAAGACACCACGTTCCATTTGTGTACGAACTTCACGATTTGCGTCACGTAAGCCTTCAGCATTTTTCTCTAAGAGTTCATTGGTTAAGTCAGAGGCATCTTTAAGTGCTTTTGCAGACTCATGGCTTCTAAAAATGGTCACTGTTTGTGCCAATTGGTTTCTCCATAAAGGAACAGTGTTAACAAGAGTCGAAGAGATTTTGTTGATAAGTGATTTATCATTTTCTTGAATAAGACGTATACTTGGAAGTGACTGCATCGCAACTTGTCGAGAGAGTCTAAGGTCATGGATTCTACGCTCTAGGTCATCTCTAAAGGCTCTTATCTCTTTAAGTTCTTGGATTGCCATCATTTCATTTGTTTCGGCTTTCTTTTCATACTCTGGCATAATCTCTGCTTCTAGCTCTTTTTTCTTGATTTCTCCAGCTTCGATGTAGAGTTCGAGTTTTCTAAAGTATTCTAAGTTTGCTTCATAGAGTTTGTCTAATGAGACAACATCGGTCATCAGTGTGCTTTTATGCTCTTCAAGGTTGTTTGCTATCATGTCTATTTGGTCACGTACGTTTTCATAACCCTGAATAAACTTAGCCAAAGGCTTTACTCCACCAAAAAGTTTAGAGTACCAAGGAAGCTTTTTATTTGGGTCAAGCTCTTCTATATCAAAACCTTTAATGGCTGCTACCATTTCATTTAGAACAGCTCCTGCTGCTCCTGTGTCTTTGTTTTGTACGCCATCTATCATACGGTTAGAGATTTCATCTAACTCCTCTTGAGCTGATGCTCCAAAGTAGATAATAGAGTTACGGTTGTTAAAGTCCAGTTCACTCAATGCCTTTTCTAGTTTACTCTGCTCTTCTGGTTGTACAGCAGGTAAGTTGGCATCTACTTCTTTGTTTTCTTCTATTGATGTCTCTATAATTTCTTTTATTTTTGTTTCCATTTTATTCATTCCTTATTTTAAATTGATTTAGTTTTTAATCTGCTCTTGAAGTACATCTATATGTACATCTAGGTCAAATTGATTGTTCTTTTTAAGTCTTATAATCTCTTTGTCAAATTTTTTCTCTACGTCAGTGAGTAACATAGAAAACTTCTCTTTTGTCTCAGCGTTTATCTCATCTTCTTTCATACCTGTATAGGACTCAGTAACTTTTTTAATACCATCTATGTATACAATAATGAATTTTCGAGCAACCCGTAAATCTTTTGGATCCTCTTCAATGTTGTTTAAAATTTCATAAGCTTTGTCGGTGGCAACACGAAGTTTATCATGTACTTCTGCTGCTTTTATAAGACGCATGTTCTCTTCTACATCAGCCAGTTTGGCTCTTGCTTCTGCCAAAGTTTCTATAACAAATGCAGCAGAGATGTCACCAATGTTGTCAAGCTTATCAACTCTAGGGTCGAAGCCATAGTATAGAAAATATCCAACGGTGGCGATGGTTCCTAAAAAGAAGCCCATAAGTAGTGACTCACCACCTGCAACAGAGGCTGTAAAAAGTGTGGCGATACCAAGCATACCAGCTGTTATCATTTTGTAGGGTACAGGTGGTGCTTTGGTGAGGGTGGTTGTATGGTACTCATACTCTTTGGTTAAACCTATGGTATTGAGTTTAGCTGTAGCGAAAAAGAGACCAAATGCAATAAGGTTAAGTATAAAAGCAGGAATATTTCTTGCCATAAGGGCTAAGATAATAGCTAAAAAGAGAGGAGCTAAGAAGATGTATAGAAAGTTACCTTTTTTTAACTTAAAGGGACTCTTTCCAGTTTTTGTTGGGTCGTAACGTGTTGCTTTTGACATCTGTTACCCCAAAAGCTTTCCCAGTGGATACCATACGGTAAGTCCAGCTGACAGTAGTATAAATAGAAAACCAAATATTTTTTGCATATTTTTCCTTTTTCCTAATAAAAATTGTTATATTTTATCATATCTAATCTTATGTGTAACTATCAGAATATAAGTATAACTTTTTTCTATATTTACTCTACATTATGATAAAATACTATTTTAATAATATATTAAGGATTATAAAATGCCATCAACAAAAAAAATAGCAGAAGTATTAGAGTATATAAAAGAGTGTAGCCCCGGGCAAGATGAGTTTTATCAAGCCAGTCAAGAGGTTTTGTTTTCATTGCAACCTTTGTTAAATGAAGACAGTCGATATTTGGAACAAAATATTTTAGAGCGTATAGTGGTTCCTGAGCGTACGGTTATTTTCCGTGTGAATTGGGTAGACGATGCTGGAAAAATTCAAACAAACCTTGGGTACAGAGTACAGTTTAACTCAGCTATTGGACCCTACAAAGGTGGTTTGCGTTTTCACCCTACAGTCAACTTAGGAATCATTAAGTTTTTAGGCTTTGAGCAGATATTTAAAAATGCATTAACAGGTCTTCAGATAGGTGGGGCAAAAGGTGGTTCTAACTTTGACCCAAAAGGAAAAAGTGACAATGAAGTGATGCGATTTTGTCAAGCCTTTATGTCAGAACTCTATAAACACATCGGTAACCAAAAAGATGTTCCAGCAGGAGACATAGGCGTAGGTGCTAGAGAAATAGGTTACCTTTTTGGACAGTACAAAAAATTGACAGGTGAGTTTCAAGGTGTTTTAACAGGAAAAGGGCTCAACTGGGGTGGTTCAAAAGCACGAAAACAAGCAACAGGTTATGGTTCTGTTTACTTTGCAGAGAACTTTTTAAATGCTTATGATGAGAATTTAAAAGGAAAGCGTTGTACCATTTCTGGTTCAGGGAATGTTGCAACCTATACCATAGAAAAGCTTTATGAGTTTGGAGCTGTACCTATAAGTTGTAGTGACAGTAGAGGAAGTATTTATCATGAAAATGGTATTGATGTAGCATCTTTAAAGGCTGTAAAAGAGATTAACCATGAGTCATTAGAAGCGTATGCAGTTTTACATCCTGATGCAGTTTATACTCCTGTAAGCCGTTATCCTGAGGGAGGACATGAAGTATGGCATATTCCTTGTGATATTGCTTTTCCTTCAGCAACACAAAATGAGCTAACACTTGTAGATGCAAAAAAACTTGAAGAGAATGGATGTATACTTATTAATGAAGGTGCCAACATGCCAACGACAGCTGATGCTTTGGAGTATGTACGTGCAAGTAAAATGCTCTTTGCACCAGGAAAAGCAGCCAACGCTGGTGGTGTTGCCACATCACAACTGGAGATGAGTCAAAATGCCAGTATGGCACAGTGGAGTTTTGAAGAGGTAGATATTAAGCTTAGAACCATTATGCAAAATATTTTTAAAACAGCGTATGATACTTCTGTAGAGTTTGACTGTGAAGGTGACTTGGTAACGGGAGCAAACATTGCTGGTTTTAGAAAAGTAGCAGACTCGATGATAGACCAAGGGTCTGTTTAGTCTTTATAAGCTAAAATAGGTTTTTACTCGGAGGTACATATGACATATATAAAAATAATCATAGGCTTACTACTTTGGGGAGTTCTTTTTTTTTATGGAGGCTCTTCTTGGTTAGATACTAAGCGTGAACAGGCATGTACCTCTGAGGTTAACAAAGATGAGCCAAATTTAAAAGTAGTGCAAGAGCGTTGTCTTCAAACAGCTGAACACTATATGAACAGTGAAGATTATGGTTCAGCTTCATGGTTTTACTTACTTGCTGGAGAGTATGAAAAAAATGTAGATGAGGTTGAAGCAAAAATCAAAGATGATTTCTACATGAATATTGGACACAGTTATCTACTTAAAGGTGACTATGAAAAGGCAAGAGAGATATATGCCAAATACCCTTGGGCAAGTGATGAAGACTTTCATTATGCAGATGAGACCATTCAGCCTGACTTTGTTATATTGCCAAAGCTTTATAAAGATAAAAAAGAGCAGATAGCCAAAGGTTTGGCTATATGGAATGAAATTTATGAACCCATAGGTAAAATAGTTAAAGCAGACAATGCCTACGCTATAGCAAAAAATACAGAAAACAGCAAAGAGCAAATAGTACAGTTAAAAAAGTATTTGGAGTATGCTCAACCTTATAAAGAAAAGCCATCTGTTGCGTATATGAAGAAGCAGGAAAAACTGGCAGAGATTTATGCTTATGAGTCTTTAGAAAAAGAGTCTATTGCTATTTACCAGAAGCTACTTGATGTTTATGATAAAAATGAAACGACAAAGTATCAAGAGATTGATACGGTTTTAACCATAGCCCGAATATACAGTTATATTCCTGACTTTAATTCAAGTTTAGAGTACTATGATAAAGCGATTAAGCTTTCATTGGATGTTAATGATTCAGATATGTTACCTCTTAATATAGACAGTATTTACGGGAATATAGCAGATATTTATACACAGATGTTGAAGTATAAAGAAGCCTTGGATTATCATAATAAAATTTTAAAATATATCGAAAAAAATGACAGTAAAAATTATGATGGATTATCCTCTGTATATGCTAATATCGCAGAGATAAATTATATTGAAAAAAAGTATAAACTCTCTATAGAAAACTATGCAAAAGCTATAGCGTTAAAAAAAGAAGCGTTAAACAATAGTGAAGAGTATTATCGTGATTATCTCTTTTCTACTTTACAGGAGTTGTACTATAAACAAGTAAATAACTATATGGTTTTAAAGATGAAAAAGAAAGCAGAAGAGAGTAAACTTGCTTATGTATCATTTTTAGAGTATGAGTATGAAACACATTATAAACTTATTGCATCTGCTTATAATAGATTGTCATCACAGTATGATGAAAACAGTTCTAAAAGTGTAGAGAGTGAGTTAAAAGCCATAAAGTATATTGAACATGCTATTGAAACTGACTGGGGAGATGACAAAGAAGAAAACAACGATATGCTCTATACCTATATGGAAGATTTAGAAGAGTATTTAGACAATGCCAATAAAGATGAGGTAAAGAGTTTAGAAATCTATTTAAGCCATGTAGACACATTTGAAAAGTTTGAAGAGCGTATCTTTGGAGGTGAAAACAGTAACCATGCTGTATTGGCAAAGAGTTACAATTTTATTGCCAATGCATATAAAGTTTCAGATATAAATAAAAGTAAAACATATGCTGAAAAATCTGTAGATTTAATAGAAAAAAGTATTGTAGAAGGTGATGCTATTTACGAGGAGAAAGTGAGTACAAACGCAAACAATTTAGATAAATACTATGCTGATTTATGGAACATATATTCTCTGGCAAAGATAGATACAAACAGCTCAATAGATAAGTATTTTGAGTTTAAAAAGAAAGAGTATAAAGAGGGTTCAGAAGAGTTGGTTAAAGCTTATGAAACAGTAGGTAGCTTCTTTATGAATCATGCCTCGTTTGACAAGGCTATAGACTACTATAAACAAGCATTAGATGAAGCAGTATTAAAAAATGATGAGGATGAAAATAGCTATTTGATTGCAAGTGATATCAGTATCTTAAAAGATACCTATCTCAATAAAGATATGCTTGATAGTAATAAATCAGTAAAATCACTCAGTGAGCTTATAGCATGGCAAAAGAAAAACTATGAGGATACATACTCTTTAGCAAAAAGTTATGAAGCATTGGGTCAGATATATGCTGAAAATAACAATACAAAAATGATTGAAGACTCTTACCATAAAGCCATGGGTCTTTATTATACTTATCTTGAAGAAGAGAATGAAAGTTATGGTATTTTAGCCAGTTTAAGAGATGTATATGAAAAGTTGTCTATCTATTATATAGAGCATAACAATAAAGAAAAAGCTATAAATGATTTTAAGATATTTATAGAGTATACAGAAAAAAAGTTTCCTGATGATAAAGATGAAGTTGCTGAAAACTATAGAGTTCTTGCAAATTTATATGATGTAATGAAAAATAAAGAGATGGCTAAGAAATACAGAGAAAAGAGTAAAGCCCTAGAGGCTACTTTACCCTAAGATTTCAAACATTGATTCAGGAATCCGTGCTGGTCTACCTTCTCGAACAAAGACCAGTACGATTTGCATTTTAAAGATGACCTTCTCCTCTTTAATCACAGACTGCTCTAAAATAATAGAGCTGTTTTTCTTTTTTACTAATTCTGTCTTTACCTCAACCATATCACCGAGCATCGCCATACCTAAAAAATCTGCATTGATATTTTTGACTACAAATCCACTCTGCTCACCATCGGTAGGTGTAAGCCCTTTTTCAAAAAACAGCTCAGACCTTGCTCGTTCACAGTACTTTATGTAGTTGGTATGATAAACAATCCCACCTGCATCTGTGTCTTCATAATAAATTCTTATTTGCATTTTTTGTCCTGATTTTTAGTTGGTTTTTAAATATTAAAGTATTTGTTGTTTATTATTTGTATAAAAATGGAAAATCAATTTATTTTTGTCTAAATACTGCAACAATATGTACAGTTGTTTCTGCTATATGGTAACAGATGGTATATCCATGATAAATTAAATCTTTGGTCTTACCATCTTCAATGTAGTAACTATCTCTACAACGTTGAGGCATAAAGGTTAAAGAGTTTATGGTTGTTTGTAGTTTGCGTAAAAAGTTTTTTGCTTTAGTTGCTGTGTCATTTTCTGCAATATAGTCAAAAATGTTTTGCAGGTCATGTTGTGCCTCTGGTTCAATAATAATTTTATATTTCATAGCTTAAGAGAGTAAGCCTTTGAAAAACTCGTTACTCTCTATACCTTGCTTATTAGAGATGTTGGCTACAGATTTTTCTACTTTTTTTTGAGCTTCTTCAAATGATATAGCAGGATAGTATGGAATGCTATTTATCTCTTCTATCTTAATGCTTTCTTTTTGTTATATATCTATAAGTCCCATGAATTTTTCAAATATCTCATCATTTATGTTTAGTTTAATAGAGTGCATTTTTGTTAAACCTTTAGATTGATTTTAATTTATTATAGCATAAATTCATTATCTGTATATGAGGTTGAAAGTAGGTACTGACAAATTAGACATATAACTCAATAAAGACCAATATTCTTAGAGACAAAGAAAATAGCTAAACGATAATCAAGCCAAAGAGTAGATTTAGCATGAGCCTTGGTTCTCCTAACAAGATAA
>Ga0256828_1002555_pt1 | contig 10784 bp, 23 predicted proteins | sample CV88metaG_FD_185993 | JGI IMG/M metagenome (GOLD analysis project Ga0256828, IMG submission 185993) | Hydrothermal vent microbial communities from East Pacific Rise, Pacific Ocean - CV88 | ecosystem: Environmental > Aquatic > Marine > Hydrothermal vents | place: Pacific Ocean: East Pacific Rise... | reverse complement strand
CAAAGCACAGTAGCTATAATCGTTCCAAATAAAGAAGCTAAATATTTTAGTGTTTAGTTATTTGTAACTTGTGATTTGGAACCTGGACTTCAGTCCAGGCAATAAAAAAGTTTAAACATCACTGTAAGACCTGATTAAGCTAAAATTACTGTTACAACTAAGTATAGATATAAAAATATAAATCTTATATATTTATTTTACATCTTTAAAAAATTCACAGATATTTACATCTAAAATAGTTGAGATTTTAACAAGATGTTCTATGTTAAAGTGAGCATTATTTGTTCTTTTTTCTGCTTGTGCTATAAATACATTTCCTGTTAATCCAATATCTAAAGCTAATTGTAGTTGAGACATATATTTTATCAAAATTAATATACTTCTTTTCTATGAGCTATTCTAATAACAGCTATTAATAAAACATCATTTTCTTTTAAATATACAATTCTATAATTTCCAGCTCTTTTTGTCCTCGTTCCTGCGGGATTACATCTAAATTTACCTTTATGTTTTCCTTTTAGAGATTTATCATTTGTAAAATTACCATTTTCAAGTTCTTTGATTTTATCAAATATTAATTGTTGATTTGTTTTATCAATTTTAGATAACTCTTTTAAAGCAAATTTTGGAATAATAACTTTATACATCTACTTTAATCCAAGTTGTTTTGCTACATCTTCAAGTGTATATAGTTCTATATTACCTTTTTTAACTTCATCTATTCTTTTATCTGAAATCATTTCATCTAATGTATCAAAATAAGTAGAAACTGCTTTTTCGATAATATAAGTTCTTGTTCTATCTAATTCTTTTGCATAATTATCTAAATCATACAATAAATTTTCATCAAGTCTAATATTTATGGCTTTTTTCATTTTGTATGCCTTTGTCAAATATGATATTAAACATACATTTTGCTAAATTTATTTTTATTTAAAATAATACTTAATAGAAGTAAAAAAATAGAATTAAATATTATAGATTTCCTTTTTATAAGGAAACAAAATCATAGAATTTATATGAAAACCCTTTAAAATATTGACATAATATAATTTTTTGGGTATAATCCGCGTTCAAATACATAGTCAGGGTTGTATTAAAATAATACTTGACGAGTTCTTTAAAGGAAAAATATGGAAAAAATTAGATTAAAGCTTAAAGCTTACGATCACAGAGTTTTAGACAGATCAGTTGCTTCAATTATTGAAGCTGTTAAACGAACAGGTGCTGAACTTATAGGGCCAATCCCAATGCCAACTAAGTTTAGAAGATATACTGTAATTAAATCACCACATGTTAATAAATCAAGTAGAGAGCAGTTTGAAATCAGAATTCATTCAAGAATTATTGATATTACTTCAGCTACTCCTGATACTATTGATTCATTGATGAAGCTTGATCTTGCACCAGAAGTGGATGTAGAAGTAAGATCAATGGGTAAAGAATAGGAGGTACAAAATGGAATTTATTGTTGAAAAAATAGGAATGAGTAGAACTGTTTCTGTACCTTCTATACCTGTTACTTTAGTAAAAGTAGTAGATACTAAAGTATGTGAAGTTAATGATGGTGTGGCAGTTGTTGCTTATAGTGATGGTAAAAAAATGAATAAAACTATCGAGGGACAACAAAAAAAATATGATTTAAGTAAAGAGTTTAATAGATTTGCAACTTTAAAAGTAGCAAATACTGAAGCTGGAGATTTAGATACATCAGCTTTAGTTGAAGGAATTACAGTTAAATCTACATTTAAAACAAAAGGTAGAGGTTTTTCTGGTGCTGTAAAAAGATGGAATTTTGCAGGTGGTAGAGCATCTCATGGACATAGAATGGGTAAAAGAACTGGTTCTATTGGTAATGCAGAATGGCCAGGAAGAGTTATGCCAGGTAAAAAAATGCCAGGTCATTATGGTTGTGCAACAACAACACATAAAAATGATGTAGTTTCTTTTGATGCAGAAACTGGAATTTTAGTACTAAAAGGTTCAGTTGCTGGTGCAAATGGAACTTTAGGTAGAGTAAGGATAGCATAATGAGTAAAGTAGTAGTATTAAACGATAACTTTGAAGCAAATGGTGAATTAGCTTTACCAGAGAACTTTGAAGCAATCAATGCACATAATTTATATTTATATGTAAAATCATATTTAGCTTCTCTAAGAGCAAATACTGCAAGAGTTAAAAATAGATCAGCAGTAAGCGGTGGTGGTAAAAAACCAAAAGCTCAAAAAGGAAGTGGTGCAGCTAGATGGGGTTCTAAAAGATCACCTTTATTTGTAGGTGGTGGACAAGTTTTTGGACCAACAAAAAGAAATTATAAGCAAAAAATAAACAAAAAACAAAAAGTTCTTGCTTTAAATTATGCTTTAAATGCACAAGCTAAAAGAGATGCATTATTTGTGGTTGATTCAGTAAAAGTTGAATCAGGTAAAACAAAAGATGCTATGGCAATTGTTAATAAAGTAAATAAAAGAGATTTATTGATTGTTGTTGAAAATTTTGACGATAATACATATTTAGCTTTTAGAAATATTAAAAATTGTTATGTGATAGAAAAATCAGAATTAAATGCATATTTAGTTGCAGCATACCATTCAGTATTAATTGAAAAAGCTGTAATTGATAGCTTAATATAAAAGGGTAAAAAATGGCAGATATTACAGATATCAAATCAATCCTTTATACAGAGAAGACAATCGAACTTCAAGAAAATGGTGTGATTGTTGTTCAAACAAGTCCAAGAATGACTAAAAATGGATTAAAAGAGGTGTTTAAAGAGTATTTTGGTGTAGTACCAACAAAAGTAAATTCTTTAAGACAAAGTGGTAAAGTTAAAAGATTTAGAGGAAAATTAGGTAGCAGACCTGACTTTAAAAAATTCTATGTAACATTACCAGAAGGCGCTGAAATAGCGAACCTATCGGCATAAGGGAGTAGAAGATGGCAATTAAAAAATTTAGACCAATTACACCTGCTAGAAGATTTATGGCAGTTATGGATAGTAGTGATATCACTTCTAAACCAACAGTTAGATCTCTTTTAGTTAAAGTTAAAGCAACTGCTGGTAGAAATAACAATGGTAGAATTACAAGCAGACATAAACAAGCTGGTGCTGCAAAACAATACAGAATTATTGATTTTAAAAGAAATAAATTTGGAGTACCTGGAAAAGTAGTTACAGTTGAATATGATCCATATAGAAACTGTAGAATTTGTTTAGTTTCTTATTTAGATGGTGATAAAAGATATATTTTACAACCAAGTGGTTTAAAAGTTGGAGATACAGTAAGTGCTGCAGAATCTGGACTTGATATTAAACCAGGTAATGCTATGAAACTTATGAATATTCCTGTAGGGACAATGGTTCATAATATTGAAATGCATCCAGGACATGGTGGACAAATCGCTAGATCTGCTGGTGGTTATGCACAAGTTATGGGTAGAGAAGAAAAATATGTTATTTTAAGATTACCAAGTGGTGAGATGAGAAAAATACTTGGTGCTTGTATGGCAACAGTTGGTATTGTTGGAAATGAAGATTTTTCTAATACAGTTATTGGAAAAGCAGGAAGACAAAGACACATGGGTAAAAGACCACAAACTAGAGGTAGTGCAATGAACCCTATCGATCACCCACACGGAGGTGGAGAAGGTAAAACTAACTCAGGAAGACATCCTGTTACTCCATGGGGTATGCCAACTAAAGGTTATAAAACTAGAAAGAAAAAAGCTAGTGATAAACTAATCATTTCAAGAAAAAAGAAGTAAGGTAAGATAATGGCAAGAAGTATAAAAAAAGGTCCATTTATAGATGCTCATTTAGCTAAAAAAGTAGCTAAAGCTAATGAGACTGGTGATAGAAAACCAATTAAAACATGGTCAAGAAGAAGTATGATTCTACCTGATATGATTGGACTTACATTTAATGTTCATAATGGAAGAAATTTTGTTCCTGTATTAATTACAGAGAATCATGTTGGATATAAATTAGGTGAATTTGCACCAACTAGAACTTTTAAAGGTCATAAAGGTTCTGTACAAAGAAAGGTAGGTTAATCGTTATGGGTAAAGCTACATTAAGATTTATTAGACTTTCTCCTACTAAAGCTAGATTAGTAGCAAGAGAAGTTCAAGGTATGAATGCAGAAGTTGCTATTGCATCTTTAGAATTTACACCAAATAAAGCAGCGGGAGTTATCTCTAAAGTGATTGCATCAGCTGTTGCAAATGCTGGGTTAGAACCTGAAGAAGCTATAGTTACAAGTTGTAGAGTTGATAAAGGTCCTGTTCTTAAGAGATTTACACCAAGAGCTAGAGGTAGTGCTTCTCCTAAACATAAACCAATGGCACATATTTATGTAGAAGTTGCAAAAATAGAAGGAGACAAGTAATGGGTCAAAAAGTAAATCCAATTGGACTAAGACTTGGTATTAATAGAAACTGGGAAAGTAGATGGTTTCCAAGTTATTCAAAAATGCCAGCAAATGTTGCAGAAGATAATAAAATTAGAAAATTTGTTAAAAAAGAACTTTATTATGCTGGAATTGCACAAACATTAATAGAAAGAACTGCTAAAAAAGTTAGAGTTACTATTGTTGCTGCAAGACCTGGTATTATTATTGGTAAAAAAGGTGCAGATGTTGAAAAATTAAAAACTAATCTTTCAGCTTTAGTTGGTAAAGAAATTTCTGTTAATATTAAAGAAGAGAGAAAACCATTCCTTTCTGCTCAATTAGCAGCTGAAAATGTTGGACAACAACTTGAAAGAAGAGTTGCATTTAGAAGAGCTATGAAAAGAGTTATGCAAAATGCAATTAAAGCTGGTGCAAAAGGTATTAAAGTATCTGTTTCTGGAAGACTTGGTGGTGCTGAAATGGCAAGAACTGAGTGGTATTTAGAAGGTAGAGTTCCTTTACATACATTAAGAGCAAGAGTAGATTATGGTTTTGCTGAAGGTCATACAACTTACGGATGTATCGGTATTAAAGTATGGATATTCAAAGGTGAAGTTTTAGCAAAAGGTATTCAACCAGAAAGAAATGATTCTTCTGATAGAAAAAGAAGACCAAGTAATAATAGAAGAGGTAAATAATTATGTTAATGCCTAAAAGAACTAAATACAGAAAATTAATGAAAGGTCGAAATAGAGGTAAAGCTTTTTCAGGTAACCAATTATCTTATGGTACTATTGGAATCAAAGCTTTAGAACATGGTAGAATTGATAGCAGACAAATAGAAGCTGCCAGAATTGCTATGACAAGAAAAGTAAAAAGAACAGGTAAAATCTGGATTACAGTATTCCCAGCAAAACCACTTACAGCAAAACCATTAGAAACAAGAATGGGTAAAGGTAAAGGTGGTGTTGATAAATGGGTTATGAACATTAAACCAGGTAGAATTTGTTTTGAAATGGCTGGTGTTGAAGAATCTTTAGCAAGAGAAGCTCTTACATTAGCAATTCATAAATTACCATTTAAAACAAAAATTGTAACAACAGAGGCTCAAAATGACATATTCTGATTTAAACACAAAAAGTGTTGAAGAGTTAAATACTCTTTTAAAAGAGAAAAAGGTGCTATTGTTTGAATTGAAAGTAAAATTAAAAACAATGCAATTAACAAACACTAGTGAATTAAGAGCAGTAAAAAAAGATATTGCTAGAATTCAAACAGCTATTACAGCTGCAAGTGCTAACTAAGGATAATATGATGAGTTCACATAAAAGAGAAATTCAAGGTATTGTTGTAAAAAAATCTGGTGATAAGACTGCTTCTATCTTAGTAACTAGAAAAGTTTTACATCCTAGATATCATAAAACTGTTAAAAGATTTAAAAAATATTTAATTCATGATGAAAGAAATGAATTAAATGTTGGAGATACAGTTGTTGCTATTGAGTGCAGACCAATATCAAAAACTAAATCTTTTAGATTAAAAACAATAGTAGCAACAGGAGTTAAGTAATGATTCAAGGTTTTACAAGACTAAATGTAGCTGATAACAGTGGTGCAAAAGAGATTATGTGTATCAAAGTTTTAGGTGGATCTAAAAGAAGATATGCAACTGTTGGTGATGTTATTGTAGCATCAGTTAAAAAAGCTATTCCACATGGTGGAAAAGTTAAAAAAGGTCAAGTAGTAAAAGCTGTTATCGTTAGAACTCATAAAGAAGTTCAAAGAGAAAATGGTTCGTTAATTAGATTTGATGATAATGCAGCTGTTATTCTTGATGCAAAAAAAGAACCAATTGGAACAAGAATTTTTGGACCAGTTGCAAGAGAAGTAAGATATAGCGGTTTTATGAAAATCGTTTCACTTGCTCCGGAGGTATTATAATGGCTATAAAATTTAAAATTAAAAAAGGTGATACTGTAAAAATTATCGCAGGTGATGATAAAGGTAAAACAGGTGAAGTTTTAGCTGTACTACCAAAACAAGGTAAAGTAATTGTTAAAGATTGCAAAATAGCTAAAAAAACTGTTAAACCTTCTGAAGAGAATCAAGATGGTGGATTTGTAAACAAAGAGATGCCAATTGATATTTCTAATGTAGCAAAAGTAGAAGGTGAGTAAGATGGCAGCAAGATTATTAGAAAGATATAAAAGTGAAATTAAACCTGCTTTAGAAGCTGAATTTGTACAAAACAAAATGTTAACAGCTGCTTTAGAAAAGGTTACTATTTCTGTAGGTGCTGGTATAGCTATGAAAGATAGTAAATTGATGCAAAATATTAATGATACTATTTCTTTAATTGCTGGACAAAAAGCAGTAACTGTTAAATCTAAAAAGTCTGTAGCTGGATTTAAAGTAAGAGAAGATATGCCAGTTGGAGTTAAAGTTACTTTAAGAGGTGAAAGAATGTATGAATTTATGGATAAATTATGTACAATTGCACTTCCAAGAGTAAAAGACTTTAGAGGTTTAAATAGAAATGGTTTTGATGGACAAGGTAATTATAACTTTGGTTTAGATGAACAATTAATGTTCCCTGAAGTTGAGTATGATAATATTATTCAAACTCATGGTATGAATATATCTATTGCTACTACAACTAATAGTGATGAACAAGCATTTAGATTATTAGAATTAATTGGTGTACCATTTACTAAAGGGAGAGCATAATGGCAAAGAAATCAATGATTGCAAAAGCAGCTAGACCTGCTAAATTTTCAACTAGAGCATATAGTAGATGTTCTATTTGTGGAAGACCAAAATCTGTTTATAGAGATTTTGGAATTTGTAGAGTTTGTTTAAGAAAAATGGCTAACGAAGGTTTATTACCTGGTGTTAGAAAAGCTAGTTGGTAATATTAAGAAAGAAAGAGGATAAAGCCCATGATGAATGATTTAATCGCAGACGCAATTACTCGAGTTAGAAATGCTTCTATGAGAAAACTTGAGGTAACAACATTGTTACATTCAAATACTGTAGAAGCAGTAATGAATGTTCTTAAACAAAAAGAATATATTGAAAGTTATAATGTTGAAGATTTAGGTAATAACAAAAAAGAAATTAAAGTTGTTTTAAAATATGATGATAATGACAACAGTGTTATTAATGAAATAAAAAGAGTTTCTAAAGCTGGAAGAAGAGTTTATAAAAGTGCTTCTGAGCTTAAGAATTTTAAAAATGGATATGGAACAATTATAGTTTCTACTAACAAAGGTGTTATAAGTAATGATGAAGCTTATAAACAAAATGTTGGTGGCGAAGTAATTTGTTCTGTTTGGTAAGAGGTGTAGTATGTCAAGAATTGGAAAAAAACCTGTAGAAATACCAGCTGGTGTTGAAGTAACTGTAGATGGTTCTGTTATTGTTGTAAAAAAAGGTAGTAAAGCTATCGAAATAGATACACATAATAGAGTTGAAGTTGAAGTTGTTGATAATCAAGTAGTATTAAAATTAAAAGAGGGTGTTGAAGGTGCTTCAGCTTTCTGGGGAACATATAGAGCTTTAACTGCAAATGCAATTACTGGATTAACAACAGGATTTAAAAAATCTTTAGAGATTAATGGTGTTGGTTATAGAGCAGCAGTAAAAGGTAATGTTTTAGAACTTCAATTAGGATATTCTCATCCAATTAATTTTGAAATCCCAAAAGATATTGAGATTACTGTTGAAAAAAATATTATTAATGTATCAGGAAGTAGCAAACAAGAAGTTGGACAAGTTGCTGCAATAATTAGAGGCTATAGAAAACCAGAACCTTATAAAGGTAAAGGTGTTAAATATACTGACGAAGTTATCGTTAGAAAAGCCGGAAAAACTGCTAAGTAAGGTATGATAATATGAGTAGAATAAAAGATTTAGCAAAAAAGAATGCTCTTAGATTAAGAAGAAAAAGAAGAGTAAGAGGTAAAATCAGTGGTATAGCTGAAAGACCAAGATTAAGTGTTTTTAAATCAAACAAATATTTTTATGCACAAGCTATTGATGATGTTAATGGTGTTACATTAGCTTCAGTTGATAGTAGAGCTATGAAATTAAGTGTTAATAAAGAAAATGTAGTTAAAGTTGCTGCACAAATGGCAGAAAACTTAAAAGCTAAAGATATTCAAACAGTAGTGTTTGATAAAAATGGTTACTTGTATCATGGTGTAGTTGCAGCATTTGCTGATGCACTAAGAGACAATGGTATCCAATTATAAGGTTGAACAATGTCAGTAAATAGAGATGATTTTGAAGAAGCTATCGTAAATATTGGTAGAGTAACAAAGGTTGTAAAGGGTGGTAGAAGATTTAGATTTACTGCTTTAGTAGTTGTTGGAGATAAAAATGGTACTATTGGTGTTGGAACTGGTAAAGCAAAAGAAGTTCCAGATGCTATTAAAAAAGCATTAGATGATGCATTTAAATCTCTTGTAAAAGTTAATTTAAATGGTTCAACAATTAACCATGATATTGAACATAAATATAATGCAAGTAGAATCTTACTTAAACCAGCTAGTGAGGGTACAGGACTTATCGCTGGGGGTGCTGCAAGACCAGTTCTTGAACTTGCAGGTGTAAGAGATATTATTGCTAAGTCATTAGGATCAAATAATCCTAATAACCTTGTTCAAGCTACAGTTCAAGCATTAGCGAAGATAAAAGGATAGAAAATGTCAATTTTACAAGATTTAAAACCAGCTTGTGGTTCTACTAAAAATTCTAAAAGAGTAGGTAGAGGACAAGGTTCTGGTATGGGTAAAACTTCTACTAGAGGTCAAAAAGGTCAAAAAAGTAGATCTGGATATAAAATCAAAAGAGGTTTTGAAGGTGGTCAACAACCAATTCATAGAAGACTTCCAAAAGTTGGTTTTACAAGTAGAGTTACAAAACCATACTCAATTAATGTTAATAAAGTAACACAAGTTGCACAACTAGAAGAGATTACTTTAGAAACAATCAAAGCAGTATATAAATTATCTGCTTCTGTTACAAAAGTAAAATTAATCGGTTCTAAAGCTAAAGATTTAGCTTCTAAAATCAAAGACGACAATATTACTTATACTGGTAAATAGTCGTGAATAAAGATTTATTAAATAAAATCCTAATAACTTTAGGATTTATTTTAATATACAGAATTCTGGCATATGTGCCAGTACCTGGTGTTGACTTAAATGTTATAAAAGAATTTTTTGATTCTAATTCAAATAATGCACTTGGTATGGCAAATATGTTTAGTGGTAATGCTATAAGAAGACTTAGTATCATTTCACTTGGTATTATGCCTTATATTACTGCTTCTATTATTATGGAACTTCTTGCTGCTACATTTCCTGCTCTTGGTAAAATGAAAAAAGAGAGAGATGGTATGCAAAAATATATGCAAATTATTAGATATGCTACAATAGTAATTACACTTATCCAAGCTATTGGGGTTTCTATGGGACTTCAATCACTTACTGGTAAAAATGGTGCAAGTGCTGTTATGCTTGATATGAATACATTTATTGCAGTTGCTGCTATTTCTATGTTAACTGGTACTATGATATTAATGTGGATAGGGGAACAAATTACTCAAAAAGGTATTGGTAATGGTATTAGTTTAATTATTTTTGCTGGTATTGTTTCTTCTATTCCTCATGCAATTAGCGGAACAGTTGAATTAGTTAATAATGGACAAATGAATTTCTTAACAGTTATAGGGTTACTTATAGTGATACTTGGAACTGTTGGATTTATTATTTATGTTGAATTAGCAGAAAGAAGAGTACCTGTTTCATATAGTAGAAAAGTAATTATGCAAAATCAAAATAAAAGAATTATGAATTATATTCCAATTAAATTAAATTTATCTGGTGTAATTCCTGTAATTTTTGCAAGTGCGATTTTGATGTTTCCAGCTACAATATTGCAAGGTAGTAAAAATCCAACTTTAATTGCAATTAGTGATTTTTTAAGTCCTCATAGTTATACTTTTAATATTTTAACATTTGTATTTGTAGTATTTTTTGCATATTTTTATGCATCTATTACATTTAATGCAAAAGATATTGCTGAAAATCTAAAAAAACAAGGTGGATTTATTCCTGGTATTAGACCTGGTGCTGGTACAGCTGAGTTTTTAAATGAAACAGCAAGTAGATTAACACTTTGGGGTTCTGTATATTTAGGTGCTGTTGCAACTTTACCTTGGCTTATTGTAAAAGCTATTGGTGTGCCATTTTTCTTTGGAGGAGTTGCTGTTATGATTGTTGTTCAAGTTGCTATTGATACTATGAGAAAAATAGAAGCACAACAATATACAAATAAATATAGTACATTAAGTGCGGTAGGATTATAAAGTGATAAGTTATAAGTGGGA